>OAUS01000200.1_pt1 | contig 53471 bp, 47 predicted proteins | sample 1516801 | NCBI WGS metagenome assembly OAUS01 (sample SAMEA2580001, study PRJEB22360) | human gut metagenome | biome: human gut; feature: human-associated habitat; material: faeces | place: Denmark | collected 2008/2010
ACGTAAAGATTTTCATTTTAAATTAGCAAATAAAATTTGTAGTGAATATGCTTTAATCTGCATAGAAGATTTGAATATAAAAGGAATGCAAAAACGTTGGGGTAGAAAAATATCTGACTATGGATTTAGTGAATTTATAAAAATTCTTGAATATAAAGCGAGAGAAATTGGCTCAATAGTGCAAAAGATAGATAGATACTATCCAAGTTCGCAAATTTGCCATGTTTGTGGTACAAAAAATCCTGAAACTAAAAATTTGGCAGTTCGTGAGTGGATTTGCGCAAAGTGCAAAACCAGCCACGATAGAGATAGAAATGCTGCTATAAATATATGGAAGGTTGGGGCATCAACCTTCTTTGGAGAGATATAGTAAGACCTGCTATTTTAGTAGGCAAGTATCGTTTGTATCCAAGAATCCCCTGCCTTTAGGCATGGGGAGTATGTCAAATTAGTAATGAAGATATGTGTGCTATTGATAATATAACTACTTGTGGTGGCTCTTATAAAGATAGTGATAATATTAGTTTTTAACTATATTAAATAAAAAAACTGCACTTAAAGTGCAGTTTTTTTGATTTTAAAATTTCTTCAATCTCTATAAATTCATTATCTAAAAAATACACATATTTTCTTTAATTTAACTCACAAATTGACAATATTGTTAACACTAAGTATAATTATTAGCTGTGTGTTTATTTATATAAGATATATGTACATAATAAATTCATCGAAAGGACTATTTTTATCTGTATGAACATTTCTTCTCAACACCAAAAATCAATGATTAATACTATAATTGATGGTATCGCTGGTATATTTTTACCCATTGTCAGTTTACTAAGTGCCGCTGGTATCTTAAAAGGTATTATTGCTGTATTAATTGCCACAGATGTATTAATTAAAGAAAGTGATAATTACCTTGTTTTAAATGCCATGACTGACAGTTTATTTTACTTTTTACCCATGTTATTAGCCTATACATCAGCTAAAAAATTTGGTGCTAATCCCTTTACTGCTGTCGTTATTGCAGGTATTTTCCTTTATCCTTCACTAAATCATATCTTAGAATCTGGTCAAACTGTAGAATTCTTCCATATTCCTTTAAAAGGTGTTACCTACCATTCTAGTGTTATCCCTATTATTTTAGCTTCAGCATTATTAACTTTTGTTGAAAAATTCTTAAATAAAATTTTCCCTGATATGGTAAAAGGGTTTTTGACACCTCTTTTGTGTATTATTTTTGTAGGATTTGTAACATTATTCTTATTTGGCCCTATTGGTATGGTTATAGGTGATTTTCTCGCTAATATCTATGAATATATCTATAAATTTTCCCCAATTATATCAGGAGCGTTATTAGGTACAGTCATTCAACCAATGGTAATCTTTGGTTTCCACTGGAGTTTTATTTTAATCGGTATGAATAATATTGCCGTATTGGGTTCGGATACAGTTTTAGCCTTAATGGGACCTGCTGTATTTGCTCAAGCTGGTGCAGGACTTGCTGTATTCTTAAAAAGTAAAGATACGAAATTTAAATCCATTTGCGCATCTTCTATTTTATCAGCATTATTTGGTATCACTGAGCCAATTATGTTTGGTGTAAATTTACCTCGCAAAAAGCCTATGATAGCCGTATGCATCGGTGGTGGTATTGGTGGTGCTATCGCTGGTTATTCAGGCGCTAAAGCTATCGCTTTTGCCTTTCCTAGTCTAGCTTCTCTTCCTGTATTTTATGGCGATGGCTTTCTATTGTATATTTTAAGTGATGTAATTGCTGCCATTATTGCTTTCATCATCGCTTATTGTTTAAAATTTAAAGTTGATTTAGCAAAATAAAAAGATAGTACAAATGTACTATCTTTTTTTATTTTCTACTTTATCTATATTTTAAACAATTGGATTTCGCTCTGGTGTACCTGCTTTACGCGGATATACTTTAGGTGTTGCTTTTTCTTTTTTGATATAGACAACAGCTCTTTTATCTTCCAATTCAGGGAGTTTTACAGGCATAGATTTAACTAATTTCCCACCTAATACAGAAAATGCTTTTTGCGCTTCTTGTATTTCTTCTTCATATTGACGACCTTTTAAAGCGATAAAAGTACCACCTTGTTTTACAAAAGGCAAACAATATTCACAAATGATAGGTAATCTAGCTACTGCTCTTGCTGTTGCTAAGTCAAATTTTTCACGATATTTTTTATTTCTTGCTGCTTCTTCACTGCGTGCATGGATTACTTCTACATCTTTTAAGCCTAATTCATCAACTACAAGTTGTAAAAATTTCACACGCTTATTTAAAGAATCAAGCAATGTCAATTTTAATTCTGGACAAAATATCTTTAATGGAAGTCCTGGAAAGCCTGCTCCTGTCCCCACATCAATAAGACTTACCTGTCCTGTAAATAATTCTTTTTGATAGCAACTAAGTGAATCTACGATATGTTTTATAGCTACTTCTCTAGGCTCTGTAATCGCTGTTAAATTGATTTTTTCATTCCATTCGACAAGTAACTCATAATATTTATTAAAAGCGCTTATTTGGTCGCTAGTAAGCTCTAAACCATATTCTTTAGCTACTTCACTTAAGTCATTTACAAAGCTCATGCATTTTCCTCCTGTCGACGATATTGTTCTAAATAAACAAGTAATACAGAAATATCTGCTGGAGATACGCCAGAAATACGACTTGCTTGACCTATGGAAATTGGTCTTATCGCATTTAATTTTTCTCTAGCTTCATCGCGAAGGCTAGATACTTCATCATAATTTATATCTTCTGGCAATAATTTTTCTTCAAGTTTTTCCATGCGTTCAACTTGTTCTAATTGTTTTTTGATATAACCTTCATATACCAAAGTAATTTCTACTTGTTTTTTTACATCTTCACTGATTTCAGGAAGCTCTACGATATGTTTTAAATCATCATAGCTGATTTCTTTGCGCTTCAATAAATCCGCTGCTGTAACAGTATTGTGAATAGAGCCTAATTCAAATTCCTGCATCTTTGCTAAAGTTTCTTTATTTGGGTGAATGCGAATTTCACTCAATAATTCAATGGTGTTTTTAATGCTATCGCGACGTTTTACAAAGCGAGCATAACGTTCATCAGATACTAAGCCAACTTGACGACCTTTTTCTGTTAAACGCAAATCAGCATTATCTTGACGTAAAAGCAAACGATATTCTGCACGAGAAGTCATTACACGATATGGTTCATTAGTACCTTTAGTTACTAAATCATCAATTAAAACGCCAATATATCCATCAGAACGTTTTAAAATCAAAGGTTCTTTTCCTTGAATTTTCAAAGCGGCATTGATACCAGCAATAAGACCTTGTGAAGCGGCTTCTTCATATCCAGACGTACCATTTGTCTGCCCAGCTGAAAAGAAACCGCTTATTTTCTTAAATTCCAAAGAAGGTTTTAATTGTAATGGATTAATGCAATCATATTCGATAGCATAACCAGGACGCATAATTCTCACATTTTCCAAGCCTGGAATAGTACGTAAAAATTCCATTTGTACATCAATAGGCATACTTGTAGACATGCCTTGTACATACATTTCTTCAGTATCTAAACCTTCTGGTTCGATAAATAACTGATGACGTTCTTTATCTGGGAAACGCACAATTTTTGTTTCAATAGATGGGCAATATCTAGGCCCTACACCAGTGATAATACCATTTGCCATCGGTGCACGTTCAATATTATCTCTGATGATTTTATGAGTTTGTTCATTTGTATAAGTGAGCCAACAAGGAACTTGTTCACGAGTTTTTACATCGCTCATAAAAGAAAAATTATGAACAACATCATCACCAGGTTGAATTATCATTTTAGAAAAATCTAAAGAACGACGGTCTACACGAGCTGGTGTACCTGTTTTAAAACGCATGAGTTCAACACCAGCTTTTAATAAACATGACGATAATTTTATAGCTGCTCTTTGACCATTAGGACCGCCATCATATGTATTTTCACCAATGATAATGCGTCCTTTTAAATATGTTCCAGAAGCAAGTACTACAGCCTTACAAGTATAAACTTCACCAGTTTCTACTACTACGCCTGTTACTTTATTATCTTCAAACAAGATTTCATCTATCAATAATTGTTTTACATCGAGATTTTCTTGCAATTCACAAGTATGCTTCATTGTATTTTGATATAGTTTTTTATCAGCTTGTGCTCTCAAAGCCTGTACAGCAGGGCCTTTACCAGTATTAAGCATACGGTACTGAATACAAGTTTTATCAGCATTTACGCCCATTTCTCCGCCTAAAGCATCAATTTCACGGACTAAATGACCCTTAGCTGGGCCACCTACAGATGGATTACATGGCATCATTGCTATATTATCCATATTCAAAGTTGTAAGTAAAGTATTACAACCCATACGAGCACTAGCAAGAGCTGCTTCTACGCCAGCATGACCTGCACCAATAATAATTACATCATAATTGCCTGCAATAAACAAAAAAATTCCTCCTATTTCAAACTATATCGTTTTATTTACCTATACAAAATTGACTAAATATCTGGTCAATAATATCTTCATCTACTGTGTCGCCTGTTATTTCCCCCAATTTTTCCCAAGCAGAGCGAATATCTATGACAATAAAATCTTCTGCCATATCCATTTCAATAGTATTTAAACAATCCTCTAAATATTTTTGTGCTTCTTTTAACGCATTAGCCTGACGCACATTATTTACAAAAACGCCTTCAGCTTGTTTTACTGTACCACTATACACGCGATTTACAATCTCTTGCTCTAATTCTTTTATACCATCATTGTTGAATGTAGATATCTGCATATATTTAAAATTACCCTGCAAACGCTTTTGTAAATCATCTATATCTAAAACACAAGATAAATCATTTTTAGTAAGTAAAACTATGCCTTCTTTACCTTGTAATAAATTAATGATTTCCTCATCTTCTTTTGTTAAATCAGAAGATGTGTCAAATAAAGCTAAAATCAAATCTGCCTTTTGTACATAAGACATGGATTTTTCTACACCAATTTGTTCTACTTTATCTTCTGTTTCACGAATACCAGCTGTATCTATAATCTTTAAAGGAACTCCACCGATATTTGCATATTCTTCTAAACTATCTCTTGTAGTCCCTGGAATATCTGTTACAATCGCTCTATCTTCACGCAAAAGCGTATTTAAAAGGCTAGATTTACCTACATTTGGCTTACCAATGATAGCTGTTACTAAACCATCACGCAAAATTCTACCAGTATTAAACGTAGATAACATTTCTTCTATGCGATTTTTTATACTTCTAACCTTTGCACTAGCTTCATCTTTTGCCACATCTTCGATATCATCTTCTGGAAAATCTATGGAAGCTTCTAAATGAGCTATGACTTCTAAAATATCATGGCGCATAGCTTTGATTTCATCAGAAAATTTTCCTTGAAGATGACCTGCTGCCATGCGAAGTGAAGCATCTGTTCTCGCTTTTATGATGTCCATTACAGATTGAGCTTGTGATAAATCTAATCTACCATTTAAAAAAGCACGTTTTGTAAATTCACCTGGCTCTGCCATTCTAGCGCCATTTTGCAATGCCAATTCTAAAATACGGCGAACAACTAATGCGCCACCATGACTTTGAATTTCCACTACATTTTCTTTTGTATAAGAATTAGGTGCCCACATTGCTATACATAAAGCTTCATCAATGACATTGCCTTTTTCATCTACAATCTTACCATATACAACTTTATGACTTTCAAAATTTTCTACAGTCAAATCCTTTTTAGCACATTTAAATAACTTACTAGCAACAATTCCAGAATTTTCACCACTGATGCGAATAATACCTATGCCACCTTCTCCAGGTGGTGTAGAAATTGCTACAATAGTATCATTTTCCCCAAAGTTTTTCATCAAAAATCCTCCAATTAGACACAAAAGGACTGCCCCAAATAATATAAACAATTGGAAACAGCCCTTTCACAGCTTTATTTTCACTATTAAATTACTAAATCTTCGTTTTTATTATGTTTAATATCCACAACTATTTTACGATGAGGTTCAACACCATCACTGTAAGTTATGATATCAGCATAATCCTGAAGTGCCATATGAATAATTTTACGTTCATGGCGATTCATTGGCTCTAAAACTACTTTTGTGCGATATTTTCTAGCTTTATTAGCTAATCTTTCTGCTAATTGACAAAGTGTTTCTTCACGGCGTTTACGATAGTTTTCCACATCTAAAACAATGCGAACTCTCGCACCTGTAACATTTTTATTAGCAGCCATATTTGTTAGATACTGCAATGAATCAAGTGTCTGACCATGTTTACCAATCAATACACCTAAATCATCGCCAATAAGATTGAATTTATAATTTATATCTTCTTCAATGCATTCAATCTGTATATCTTTGTGCATGGATTTGAAAATCTTCTTTAAAAATTCTTGACCTTTTTCCAATGGTGTTAATTCCTTTTCAGTTGCTCTTATTTTAGCAACTCTAGCACCAATTAAACCAAAAAAGCCCTTTGAAGGTTCTTCTAATACTTCAAAAATAACACGTTCTTGAGGCAAATCCAATTGACTTAAAGCCAATTTTTTTGCTTCTTCAATGTCTTTACCAGTTACTTCGATAACTCTTGCCATATATTATGACCCCTTTTTTGCAGAAGTATCTTCATGTCTATACATCCACCACTGCTGCAATATCTGCATAATATTATTGACAATCCAATAAATAACTAAACCAGCTGCAAAATTACAACTAATCCAACCAATAAATAAAGGCATTACTACAGACATAATCTTCATCTGCATTTGCATCTGTGGAGAACTAGAAGCTGAAGATGTTTGTTTTTGTACTACATAAGTACTTATTGCTGATAAAACAGGCAAAATGTAGTATGGGTCTGGATTAGATAAATTCATAATCCATAAAAATGTTGGATCTCCACCATAATCAATGCTTTGAAGAGCATAAAACATTGCCATCAAAATAGGCATCTGAGCTAAAAGTGGCAAGCAACCAGCTAAAGGATTTACCCCAGCATTTTTATAAAGCATACCCATTTCCTGTTGTAATCGTTTTGGGTCATTTTTAAACTTATCTTGAAGTTTTTTCATTTTTGGTTGCAATTCTTGCATTGCCTTCATAGATTTTACCTGTTTTACAGTCAACGGATAAAATGCCATTTTTATAATAATAGTCAATACTATAATTGCCACACCATAAGATTCCAAACCTACTGTGCTTAGAAAATCATGGAAAATACCCAAGATAAATTCTAATAACTGCACAATTGGATTAAAAATAGAAGAAATAAAATCCAAATCATCACATCCTATAAGTAAATTTCAAATTACCAACGAATAACCATAAATAAACATCTATTTTACAGGGTCGTATCCACCTTTATGAAAAGGATGACAACGCAATATGCGTTTTATTGCCATCCAGCCACCGTGAACGACACCATATTTTTCTACCGCAATTAAGGCATATTCTGAACAAGTCGGAATATAGCGACAGCAAGGCGGTTTCAATGGAGATATAAAATTTCGATAAAATAAAATCAAACCAATGAAAATCCGCTTCACTTTTTTTCAACCTCTTTTTTCAAAATGTTAGCACGCTTACATAGTGAATAAAATGATTTCTCTAAAGCTGTAGACTTTAAATCTACAGCTGCCGCTCTGCCTACAAGTAAAAGACAATAATCATCTTTTATTTCATGACGATGTAGTCTATATACTTCTCGAAGCAATCGCTTTACGCGATTTCTAGTAACAGCATTTCCAAGTTTCTTACCAGCAGCAAAAGCCACTTTGTGAGAAGGGTGAAATGCTTTGCAATAATACATAACCATGTTCTTATTTGCTAAAGAACGGCCACAACGATAAATTTTTTGAAAATCACTATTTTCTTTAACAATGAGTTTCTTTTGCAAACTATATTTCATGTTACCCTCACTTGGGAAGTTAATCTGGCGTTTATGCTCATATATATTAAGCAAAATACAAAAAACTAAATCATTCCCAGTTGTAGAGATAGTGCAGAGCACTATCTCTACTTATGACAAAAGGAAAAAGAGGCCACCGTAGTGACCTATTATTATGCGGATAACTTATGTCTTCCTCTAGTACGTCTTCTTTTTAAAACAAGGCGACCACCTTTAGTTTTCATACGTTGACGGAAACCATGAGTTTTCTTTTTCCAATGAGTATTTGGCTGAAATGTCTGTTTCAATTTTCACACCTCCTTAAAAAACACCATAATAGTTCAAATTATAGCTATTAGAATTATAGACTACTGCTGTTTTTGTGTCAACAGATTTCAAAATACTTGTTGATATATCATACTCATTTTGATAATATATTTATGCACTTATCCACAGGTTTTGACAAATTCTGTGGATAAATTTTATAAAAAATTTTAAGAAAGGATTATCTCCATGACGGATATTCAATTACAGGCAACTTGGGAAGAAATATTAAAAAATCTTGAAAATTCACTATCCACACGAGTTTGTAATAATTGGTTAAAGCCATTAAAACCGATAAAACTCACTACAGAAATGTTGGAACTAGGTGCACCTAATGTTTTTACCAAAAATTGGGTAGAAAAATATTATTTACCATTTTTAACAGATTCTTGCTATGAAATCACTAAAGCACATTTAGAAATTTCCATCACTAATCTTGAAAGTACAAAAGACGCAGAAACTATTTATCCAGATGAATTAAAACAACAACAATTAAAAAAACGCAATACTAGAGTTAGAACGAAGAAAAAAGCTACAAGTTTGGCACAATCAAATGATTTATTTCAGCCAACACTAACAGAAGCAATGCAACCACCTAGTGAAATGACAGAGACACCTCTTCCTATCAATCCTGGAGATAAATCTTCACTTAATCCTAAATATACTTTTGAAAGTTTTGTAATTGGTAATTCTAATAGTTTTGCTCATGCTGCAGCACTGGCTATTGCTGAAAATCCTGCAAAAGATTACAATCCATTTTTTATGTATGGTGGTGTAGGATTAGGAAAAACGCATTTAATGCATGCAATAGGTCATAAAATTTTGCAAAAACATCCACAAAAAAGAGTATTATACACAACTAGCGAAAAATTCACAAATGAATTAATCAATTCTATTAAAGATGGCACATCTGCTGCTTTCCGTCAAAAATATCGCAACATTGATGTATTACTTGTTGATGATGTTCAATTTTTGGCAAATAAAGAACGAATTCAAGAAGAATTTTTCCACACCTTTAATGCTCTAAAAGATGCTAATAAACAAATTATATTATCTAGCGATAGACCCCCTAAAGAAATAAAACCTTTAGAAGACCGTCTTTGTTCTAGATTTGAAGGTGGATTACTTGCAGATGTTCAAGCACCAGATTTAGAAACAAGAATTGCTATTTTAAAGAAAAAAACTTTAATGGATAATTTAGATGTACCTCTTGATGTTATGACATATATCGCTAGTCATATTGATAATAACGTTCGTGAATTAGAAGGAGCATTGACTAGAGTCGTAGCTTATGCATCATTTAAACATTATCCTGTGACTAATGAATTAGCTGTTGATGTTTTAAAAAATACCATTACTAAACAAGAACCGACAGTTAAACAAGCAGATAAAATTATCAACATAGCATTAATTCAAGAAACTGTTGCTAAATATTTCAAATTAACATTAGCAGATTTAAATGGAAAAAAACGCAATCGCAATATTGCTTTTCCTCGCCAAATAGCGATGTTTTTAGCTAGAGAAATGACTGATGCTTCTTTACCGAGAATAGGTGGCAACTTTGGTGGTAGAGACCACACAACTGTCATGCATGCCCATGATAAAATCAAAAAACAGTATCAAGATAATCCAAAAACAGCTAGCGTTATTGATGAAATACGTAAATTAATCACAAGTTAAAACTTATTAACAAGGGTTGTGGATAAGCTTGTTGATAAGCTGTGCATAACTTGTGTATAACTTTATAATATACACAACGATGTGGATATGTGGATAATTAGTCACAAAATATCCACAAGATATCAACAGGCATAAAGCCATATACCATAAGGTTTTAAGCCACTTATCAACATATCCACAGATACCTACTACTAATACTACTAAAATATAATATATATATAATAATAATAGAATAATAACATAGGAGTGGATAACTCATGAAAATCACCTGTGAAAAGAAAGAACTTGTACAAGCAATACAAACAGTTTTAAAAGCTGTACCAAGTAGACCACAAATGCCTATATTATCTGGCATATATATCAAAGCACATCAAAACTATATAGAATTACAAGGAACAGATTATGAAATCAGCATTATCTGTAAAATAAAAGCAATAATTGAAACAGAAGGTACTATCGTATTACCAGGAAAATATTTATACGAAGTTGTTCGTACTTTACCTGGTGAATATGTAGAAATAAAAAATAATGACAGTGATAACTCTGTAAACATTCGCTCTAATTCTGCACAATTTAATTTATTAAATATGCAAGAAAATGAATTCCCTATTATTGAACCATTAAAAGGTCAAATTAATTTTAATTTAAAAAATGATATATTCTTAAATTTTATCAAAAAAACATCTTTTGCTTGTGCAACAGATGAATCAAGACCAGTATTTACAGGCTGTTTAATGGATATTACTGATGAAAATATCGTAATGGCGGCAACAAATATGCACAGATTAGCATTAATAAAAGAAAATATAAATTATATATCAGATAATAATATTAAAATAATTATTCCTGCAAAAATATTAAATGAATTTACACATATATTTAATTCTGAAATACCAACAGATATTCAAATTTCCTGTACACATAATAAAATAAGCTTTTCTTATGAAAATATATATGTAATTTCACGTTTAATTGAAGGTCAATTCCCAGATTATAACCGCGTTATTCCTAAAGAATTTAAAACACATGTAAATATTAATAAAAATGAATTCCAATCTGCTTTAGACCGTGTATCTTTAATATCTCGTTCTGGTGATTATAATATTATTCATTTTGAATTTGTGGATAACATTGTAAGAATTTCCTCAGATAATCCAAATATTGGTAAAGCAGAAGAAACAATAAATGTGGATATTGAAGGTCCTGGAATAAATATTTCTTTTAATGCTAAATATATTATAGATGTATTAAAAGCTATTGATGCTGAAAACTTTATTTTTTCCTTTAATCAACCATTAACAACAGCTTCTATTACGCAAAGAGATAATAAAAACTTTGTTTATGTTGTTACTCCTGTACGCACAAAGACTATGTAATAATTATGAAAATAGATTTATTAACATTATATAATTATCGTAATTATAATAATTTAAATTTAAAATTATCTTCAAATATAAATATTTTTACTGGTTTTAATGCACAGGGAAAAACAAATATAATTGAAGCTATATATTTTTCTTCTTTAGGTATATCTCATCGAACTCGCACTGAGGGGGATTTAATACTATGGGGGAAAGATGAAGCTAGTATAAATGTTAAATTTTCAAAAAGAGATATTAATTCTATATTAAAAATAATTTTAAAAAAGAATAAGCGAAAAGAATTAAATTTTAATGGAGAAATTATTAAACAGAAAGATTTACCAGGATTATTAACAATGATATTATTTTCTCCAGAGGATTTAATGCTTATTAAGGGTTCGCCCCTATTAAGAAGAAGGTTTATTGATATAGAATTATCTCAAATTAGTAGAATTTATTATAATGAATTAGTGCAATATAATAGATTATTATTACAACGCAATAATTTATTAAAAAAAATCCGTGAAAATAAAAAGCTTATACCTATGCTAGACACTTGGGATGAACAAATTGCAAAGACAGCAGCATTTATTGTGGAAAAAAGATTAAGGGGTATAGAAAAATTATCAAAATTAGCTCAAAAAATACATTATGAAATATCTCAAAAAATGGAAATACTTAATATAAGATATAATATCCATAATTATAAAAATGAGGCTTTAAATAGTTTCGATGATTTATTTAATTTTTATATACAAGCATTAAGTAAATATAGAGATAATGATATTTATAGGGGGTCTACAAGTATTGGACCACATAGAGATGATATTGATTTTTTTATCAATGATATTTCATTAAAATCTTTTGGCTCTCAAGGACAACAGCGTAGTTCTGTTTTATCTTTAAAATTAGCTGAATTAGAATTTTTAAAGCTTGAAACAGGGGAATATCCTATATTATTATTAGATGATGTAATGAGCGAATTAGATACGCGTAGAAGAGATAATTTATTATCTTTATTGCAAGATAATAATGTACAAACATTAATTACAGCAACAGATATAAATTTATTTAATTCTCACCCTAAAAATAAATTTTTCAAAGTAGAAAAAGGAATTGTCAGTGAATAAATGAGAAAGGCATATAGTATTATTTATTATATGAATTAATAATATGAAAAGAGCATATTCAAATAATTTATTTGAGACTGGAAATACAATAATTCCTAAAACAATGAAAAATCTAGGTCTTTTAAAAGAGTATAAGAAAAACCAAATTTTTTACAAATGGGGGGATATAGTAGGCAAGGAAATAGAAAAACATATATCCCCTCAAGAAATAAATTTTGGTGTATTATATGTATATGCAAATTCGTCTGTATGGGCAAATAATTTTCAATATTTAAAGATAGAAATCATTGAAAAAATAAATGATTTTTTAGGGTATAAATTTGTTAAAGATATACAATTTACTAGATTAAGAAAGAAAAAAATAGATAATTATTCATCTGTTTTAGAAAGAAAAATTGACTTAGGAAAATATGTACGAAGAGTCCCAATAACAGATGAGGATTTAATATTAGCAGATACTAAAGTTCAACAAATAGAAGATGAAAATTTAAGGCAAAAATTAAAAACGATTTATTTAAAAAGTATACAATTAACAAGATTAAAAAAAGATTATGGGTGGATAGCCTGTGAGCGATGTGGCAGATTAACGCCAAAAGAAAAACCTATTTGTTTTAATTGTCTGCGAGAAATAAAAGAAGAAAAAGAAGCTACTATAATTGAAATATTTGAAGAAATGCCATGGGCTAATTATCAAGATATATCACAATATGTAGATTGTAATATGGATATGGTAAAAAAAATGCGTGATAAATTAATTCAAATGATAGCAAGTAAATTATCCCCCGATGATTATACTAGTGTGGAAGCTATAAAATTAGTTATGCTATATAAAGCTATTTCTCCAGAAAAATTAAATGAATATATAATAAAAGATACATTAAATAAATTACGTTTTGATATGGCTTTTTGGGACAATAATAAAATAAAAGCGAAGAGAAAATAGAAAAAGATGTGTATATCTTTATAGAGATATACACATCTTTTTCTATTTATCCACTTATCCACAAGATGATATATATTTTTGTGGATAAACAGATGTTTTTTATCTATTTTTTGTGATTAATCAATAAATTTTTTTAATTTATCCACAGATGTATTCACAATTAATGTGGATGGAAAATTCACTTCAGTTAAAATTTGATGTACATATTTATGATTTCCGACATCATTTGCGATATGAGCATCACTGTTGATAATTAAATTAGTTTGATGTTGTGCACAATATTTTAGTAAGATTTTCATATTTTCACGAGAATTTAATCGTTCACCATCAGGTCGTACAGAGCTATTGTTGAGTTCTAAAAGAACATTATATTCTTTAGCAGCAAGAGCGAGTTTTTCATAATCAACAGGATAATAACCATTATCAGGATGACCTATAATTTTTATTTTATCATGTTTCATAGCATTGATTATGGCAGATGTATTTTCTTCTTGGCTACCAGGTTTTATACATATATCATGAAGACTAGCAATACCATAGTCTATTTTACTGAATGCTTTTGTGGATAAATCCATAGTTCCATCATAATCTATAATATTGATTTCAGCACCCATGCGAATTAGTAGGTCATCTTGTTTTCTAGGGATAACTTTAAAATTGTAAAAATATATTTCAGAACAAGTTCCAGGCATTTTATTTGTATGTTCTGTAATTCCCAATAATTTTAGACCTTTAGTTTTTGCACTATCAATCATTTCTTGAAGTGTGCTATAAGCATGACCACTAGCGATTGTGTGGGTGTGGACATCTAAGATATCAATCATTTGTAAGTCCTTCTTTCCTTATAATATAGTTTTATTTTGAAATATCTTTATAAGCCTGTCAATAAGTACTTTTGACTAAAAATATTGTATACATATATACATATATTTTTTCATTGATATTTTGTTTTATTATGATATAATAATTTTAGTTATGTAATATATGTATAAAATCTATAACAAAAAGTTATAGATTTTATTAAAGATGAGCCGATTGCCATAACATTTATATTTAAATTTACTAAGAAGGCTCTTTTATAATAGTATTTAGTATAAAGAGAACCAATGAAATGATAAGATTGGCTTATAGGAGGTCATAATAAATGTTTAAAAGAGTCTTAATTGCTAATCGTGGTGAAATAGCAGTACGTATCATACGTGCTTGTCAAGAAATGGGTATAGAAACTGTAGCTGTTTATTCTGATGAAGATGCAGATGCAATGCATGTAAGATTAGCAGATTATAGTTATAATATTGGTCCAGCTGATGCTAGTGAAAGTTATTTAAATATTGATGCTTTAATGGAAGCTGCTGAAAGAACAGAAGCAGATGCCGTTCATCCAGGATATGGATTTTTATCCGAAGATGCTGATTTTGCAGAAATGGTAACTAAAGCTGGAATGACATGGATTGGTCCATGGGCAGATACTATCCGTAAAGTTGGCGATAAAGATGAAGCTAGAGCTGCAATGATACCATCAGGTATTCCAATGTCAAAAGGTAGTACTCCATTGACTAGCGTAGAAGATGCTGTTGAACAAGCAAAAGATGTAGGCTATCCTATTATTTTAAAACCAGTAGCTGGTGGTGGTGGTAAGGGTATGCTTATCGCTAACAGCGAAGATGATTTAAGAAATATCTTAACTATCATTGATATAAATAAAGTAAAATATTATTTTGAACATTATATTGAACATTCTCGTCATATTGAAGTACAGATTGTAGCTGATAATTATGGTCATGTTATTCACTTAGGTGAACGTGAATGCTCTTTACAACGTCGTAATCAGAAATTATTAGAAGAATCTCCTTCTATTGCTTTAACTCCAGACCGTCGTGCCGAAGTTGGTGCTTTAGCTATTAAAGCAGCAAAAAGTGTTCACTACAATAATATTGGTACTGTAGAATTTTTACTTGATTTGAAAACAAATCAGTTTAATTTCATGGAAATCAATCCACGTATTCAAGTAGAACATGGTGTAACAGAAGCTGTTACAGGTATTGACCTTGTGCGTACACAAATTCGCATAGCAGCTGGTGAATCTTTAGACTTACAACAAGAAGATGTAAAATTCACAGGTCATGCTATTGAATGTCGTATCAATGCTGAAGACCCAGATAATAACTTCATGCCATCTCCAGGAAAAATTGATTTCTTCTTAGAACCTGGTGGACCTCGTGTTCGTGTAGATAGTGGTGTTTGTGCAGGCCTTTCCATATCTCCATATTATGATTCTTTGATTGCAAAAATCGTAGTACGCGGACGTACTCGTGGTGATGCTATTAAAATTATGCGTCGTGCTTTAAATGAATTTAAAGTTGGTGGCATCAAAACAACAATACCACTTCATCAACGTATTTTGAAAAATGAATATTTCTGCACAGGTGATATTGATACAAGATTTATTAGAAATCATTTCTCTAAATATGTACAACCAATGACACCTGCACAGTTGAAAGCTTCTAAAACAGCTAAAACTGAAAAAGAAATTATTAATGCTATAAATGCAAGTATGTATTATGCTTAATTTATAAAAATATATAGTAATATACCTAGCCCTGATAACAGAGATAAATTGTTATCAGGGTTTTTTTATTGACAAAATAAATAAAAATGATAAATAATGAATTAATTCAATTTATATTTAGGAAAGGTAAAGGTGGAGATAATGAGTAATTCTCGTGTAAGAATTATTAAAGACCCAGAAGAGAGAAAACAAGAAATCATAGAAGCAGCCTTACATTTATTTTCCCAAAAGGGATATGAGCATACAACTATACAAGATATTGCTAAATATTTAAATATATCTCAAGGATTATGTTATCGTTATTTTAAATCTAAAGCGGAGATATTCACAGCAACTGCTGAATTTTATGCACAGCAGATTTTAATTCAAATAAGACAACCTTTTCCTGAAAATATGAAAGCAATTGATAAATTTAATATTACGATAAAAAGACTTTTTCAATATATTATCAAACATGGTGAATTTGAAGCTAATAGTGAAGTAAGTGCCTTACGTGCGGATAGATTAGATAGTATTTCCAGACAGATTATAGAAGTGATTATACCGATAATTAAGCAAGGTAATGAAGAAAAGATATTTAATTGTTATGATATAGAAAAAACGACTAAGATTTTTATTTTTGGTTTGGTACATACTTTTCATGAAGAAATGCCTAAGCAAAATATAAAGAATTATATTAAGTCTTTTTTAAAGTATTTAAAGATAAATTTAGTATTGATTTTAAATATAAAAGAGCCTGAATTACTAGGTGAAGGCTGGGAAAATATTTTATAGATATAGATGTAAAAAACTAAGTGTTATATTATATCGACACTTAGTTTTTTTATTTGACGGTAGAGTTTATTTGTAGTAATATTTAAATGAATGAATTTATTCATTCTTGAGGTGATATGATAAATTTTGTTAGTATATTAGGATTTTTCTGATATTATATAAATGATGAATAAAATAGAAATGAATATAGAAGGAGGGATTTATGATGAAGAAAATATTTTTTGTGCTATGTTTGTTATTATCTTTATATTTATGCACAGGTTGTGGAAAAAATGAACAAGTTGTGGATAACACTGTTTATGTAAAAACACAGATAATTGATTATGGTGCAAGTAGTAATGAAGATAATTATGCAGGTGTAGTTAAAGGTCGTTATGAAACTAATTTAGCTTTTCAAGTTAGTGGAAAAATATTATCTAGAAATATAAATTTAGGAGATAGAGTATCAGCAGGAGATATCTTGATGGTCATTGATGACAAAGATATTAGACAGAGTGTAAATGCCTATGATGCTCAAGTGGAAGCTGCTAAATCGCAATTGAATTTAGCACAATCTAATCTTGCTAGATATGAACAGTTATATGCAGCTAATGCAGTTAGTGCTCAATCTTTAGACCAATATCAAAATGCTTATGATAGTGCTTTATCAGCATATAATCAAGCTGTAGCTCAAGCGACACAAGGATATAATTCTTTGGGTTATACACAATTAGTCGCAAATGCAAATGGTGTTATTTCTAGTGTAAGTGCTGAAACTGGTCAAGTCGTAAGTGCAGGTCAGACTGTAGCTGTACTTATTCAAGATGGAGAAAGAGAAATTGAAATATCCATTCCTGAAAATAAAATTCAAGATATAAGCATAGGTCAAAATGCGACAGTTGATTTTTGGGCTTTAAAAGGCACTACTGTTCAAGGTGTAGTCAGAGAAATATCACCGATAGCTGATGCCGTAGCAAAGACTTATAAAGTTAGAATTAGCCTTGTAAATCCTCCGTCTGATATTCAATTAGGTATGACTGCAAATGTTATATTTACAGGAGTAAATAATGGTGATACAAATATTAGTTTGCCATTGAGTGCATTGTATCAAGTGGAAAATAAAACTCAAGTTTGGATCGTTAATGATGCTTCTTGTGTGGAATTAAAAGATATAAATGTAATATCTTTAGGAAAAAATGATGTGATTGTCAGTGGATTAAATAAAGGTGATGTAGTAGTAACAGCAGGTGTGCATAAACTTTATGAAGGGCAATCAGTAAAATTAGCGGATGGTGATACTTTATGAGAAATTTAACAGAAGTATCATTAAAAAATAAAAATCTAGTCTGGTACTTTATTGTTGTGATTTTTTTTGCAGGAATTTTTTCCTATACGAAATTGGGACGAATGGAAGACCCTTCATTTACGATTAGGCAAATGGTAGTATCTGTAGCTTGGCCAGGAGCGACAGCTTCACAGATGGAAGAACAAGTTACAGATAAGATTGAGAAAAAATTGCAAGATACACCAGGTCTTGATTATGTAAAAAGTTTTTCGCGTTCAGGCGAAGCTGTTATCTATGTAAATTTACGTGATGATATAGATAATGATAAGATACGACCTACATGGCTTGAAGTTCGCAATATGGTTGATGACATAAAAAAGGATTTACCAGAAGGCGTTTATGGGCCATATTATAATGACCGATTTGATGATGTATATGGTTCTATATATGTTATCACAGGTGATGGTTATTCTTATGAAGAAATGCGTGAAAAGGCAGAAAAAATAAGACGTATCTTATTGACTGTGGATAATGTCAGCAAAGTAGAACTTGTAGGTGAACAGCCTGAAAAAATATATATAGAAGCTTCATTAGATAAGCTTTCTGAATTGGGTATTAGTCCTCAAGACATCATGCAAGCAGTGCAGACTCAACAACAAATGACACCTGCGGGCATGATTGAAACTCAAACGGATAATATATATTTACGTTTAAGTGGTCAATTCGCTGATGTGGATATGCTCAAAGAAATGCCTATCAATGCTGGGGGTAAAATTTTGCGTTTGGCAGATATAGCCAAAGTAGAACGTAGATATGTAGAACCAGCAGAACCAAAGATGTTTTATAATGGAAAACCAGCTATAGGTCTTGCTGTTTCCATGGAAGCTGGAGGTAATATTTTAACTCTAGGTGATAATCTACAAAATACTATTGAAGAAGTGCAAAAATATATACCTACAGGTTTAGAGATAAATCAAGTATCTAATCAGCCTCAAGTAGTAAAAGACTCAATAGATGAATTCGTAGGTTCCCTGCGAGAAGCAATTATCATCGTATTGGCAGTCAGTTTTTTGAGTTTAGGACTCAGAACAGGTATGGTAGTTGCAGGTTGTATACCTCTTGTTATTTTAGGCGTATTTGTTGCTATGGAAGCTTTGGGTATAGATTTGCATAAGGTTTCTTTGGGAGCGTTGATTATTTCCTTAGGTTTATTAGTGGATGATGCTATTATTGCTGTAGAAATGATGAGTGTAAAACTTGAAGAAGGTTTAGATAGATTTAGTGCTGCTTGTTATGCGTATAAAGCGACAGCTATGCCAATGCTTAGCGGTACACTAATTACTTGTGCAGGCTTTATACCTGTAGCTTTTGCCGATGGATTAGCATCTGAATTTTGTAGTGCGTTATTCCCTGTAATTGCCATAGCTTTGATTTTATCGTGGATTGTATCTGTAATGGTAGCTCCATTATATGGTTATAAAATAATTAAAGTTAAAGTAAAAAAAGATGAAAAGGGAAATATAGACCCATATCAAAGTAAATTTTATACATTTTTTAGAAAGATATTATGTTATTGCTTAACACATAAAAAAATAATATTGTCTAGCACAGTGGTTATATTCGCTATTTCTATTTATTGTATGAAATTTATAAGTCAGGAATTTTTCCCACCATCTCAAAGACCAGAGCTTGTAGTAGAACTTACTTTGCCAGAAGGTTCATCTATAAAGGCTACAGAAGAACAAGCTGAAAAACTGGCAGATGTTTTAAGTGAAGAACAAGATAAAATAGATAATTTTGCTTATTATACAGGTCAAGGTTCTCCACGTTTTGTATTGACTTTTGACCCTGTATTACCAAAAGATAATTATGCTCAATTTGTAATTACAGCAAAAGATGTAGAAGCTAGAGAATATTTAAATCAAAAATTATTTAAAATCTTAAATGAAGATTTTCCAGCAGTACAATCAAATATTAAATTTTTACAAATGGGGCCACCTGCTGATTATCCTGTAATGATTAGAGTTTCAGGATATGATGTGGATAAGGTAAAAAATATAGCTGATGAAGTGGCTATGAAGATGCGCCAAGATAGTAATATTTACAATGTAAATTTTGATTGGCAAGAAAAAGCAAAAACACTTCATTTAGAATTAGACCAAGATAAATTGAGAGCAATGGGTATATCTAGTCAAATGGTTGCCCAGACTTTATATACAGAGCTTACAGGAGCAACAGCTGCTCAATTTTATCAAGGTGATAGAACTATTGATATAGTGATGCGATTATCTGATGACGATAGAGATAATCTGGAAAAAGTGCGGAATTTACCGATTTATTTAGGGCAATATGGATATGTACCACTTGAACAGATTGCTAAAATTAGTTATCGTGCAGAAGATGGTGTTATTTGGCGTCGTGATTTAAAACCTACAATCACTGTTCGTGGTAGTATTTATCAAGGAACAGCCAATGATGCAACTGAAAAAATATATAATCAATTAGCTGATTTACAAAAAGATTTACCATTTGGTTATAGCATTGAACCAGATGGAGCTATGTCAGATAGTCAAACAGCCATGGAACATTTATTAAAACCTATACCTGTGATGGTCATAGCTGTTATTACTATATTGATGTTCCAGTTGAGAAGTGTACAGTTAATGATAATGACTGTACTTACAGCTCCGCTTGGCTTAATTGGTGTTAGCTTTGGTATGTTATTGTTTGATAAACCAATTGGCTTTGTGGCAGTATTAGGTATCTTGGCTTTATTTGGTATGATTATTCGTAATTCAATTATCTTGATCGACCAGATAAAGAAACATATGCTTGATGGTGAAAAACCATGGAATGCTATTATTGATTCTGCTGTATTGCGTTTCCGTCCAATAATGCTTACAGCAGCAGCGGCGATACTAGGTATGATGCCACTTGTACCAAGTACGCTTTGGGGTTCAATGGCAATTGCTATTTCTTGTGGTTTAGTAGTCGCTACGATTTTAACTTTGCTTATTTTGCCAACAATGTATGCAGCATGGTTTAAAATCACACCAGATAGTGAAAATAAATTGAAACAGAAATAAAATGTTTCACGTGAAACAAAAAAGTGCAAGTAGGAAATTTCTTACTTGCACTTTTTTATTTATTTAATTAGCAAATCTTTTACGAGGTTTTCTACTAATTGGTGGTTTGAGATACATTAGGGCACTTGTTATGAACATTAAAATTCCAGCGAAAATAAAGACAAATTTTAAACCAAAGAAAGTGCCGATAAAGCCACCAACTAATGGGCCAATAGTTGAACCAATTTGTTGGGCTGCAAACATCAAACCAAAGATACGCCCACGTTGTTCGGCTGGACTTTTTTTTACTAAAATAGAATTGATTGATGGGTATACACCAGCATAGAATAGACCACAAACAAATTGCAAAATAGCAAATGGAGTAAGCGTGCTAGGTATGGATTGAATGATTAAAATAAAACCTGTACCAGCAAGGGTTATACACATAGTACGGAAAAATCCATGTGATTGACCATATCTACCCCAAAGCGGTGCGGAAATAGCTCCAGCAAAACCACCTAAAGAAAAGACCATACCAGATAACATGATAACATTATCCATGCTATGATGTAGTTCAGCTACATATAATGTTAATATAGGCTGAAGAATTAAAATTGCCATCTGAATAACAACAGCACATTCAAGCATACGTCTAATCATAGGCACTTTTAATAAATTTACTTTTTCTGCTTCTTTAGCCAATGCTAATTGTTCAGGTGTTTTAGCTTCACGAGGTGGTTCTTTGATAAATATTAAGGTGATTAAAGTAATCAAGGCAAGAGCACCTGCGGAGATAAAGAAGGAAACTCGCATACCAAATACACTGGCTAATACGCCACCGAGTAATGGGCCAATAACTCCGCCAGCAGTTAAAGCACCTTGCATTACGCCCATACAAAAACCGAGCTTTTCTTTGGGAGCATAAGAGGACATAATAGCAAGTTCAGCAGGCCAAAGTCCAGCGGCAAAACCTTGGAGAATACGAGCAAACATTAATTGAATAGGAGAGCTAACGATACCACAGATGAAATAAGTAATAGCAAGACCTACTCCAGCACGTACTGCCATAGGTTTTCGCCCTTTTTTGTCAGATAATTTGCCCCAGATAGGAGCCATAACAGCACTAACGATGAATGTTACGGAAAATATAATGCCTGACCACATGTTTACATTGTCAGATGTTACACCTAATTCATTAATTAAATACATAGGTAAAAATGGAATGAGCATAGTATAACTAGCTGACATCAGTACAACATTGCAAGTCAAAATGGCTAAAACAGCTTTCCAATTCAATTAAATCAATCCTTTCGTAATAATTTCATAGTTTATTAATTATTTTTATAAAAAAATAATTAAATATCTAAGATGATTATACATCAAAAGGTATAAATTAAAAAGCTACTATAGACGAAAAATATTCTTTGGGCTACAATTAATTATAGATTAATAAATAAGGACGTGATATTGTGTATAAATTAGCACCATCATTATTAGCAGCTGACTTTGGTATTATAAAAGAACAATTAGCCAAATTAGATGAAGCAAAAGTCCCATATCTTCATTTAGATATTATGGATGGGGTTTTTGTACCTAATTTATCTTTTGGTCTTGCTGTTGTTGAGTCTATTCGCAAATATACAAAAATGGTTTTTGATGTGCATTTGATGATTATAGAACCAGAACGTTATATAGAACAGTTCGCTAAAGCTGGTACAGATATTTTCTGTTTTCATATTGAAGCGACTAAAGATGCAAAAGCTACAGTAGAAAAAATAAAGAAATGTGGTATGAAAGCAGCTATCGCTGTTAAACCAGCAACACCAATAAGTGAAATAAAAGATTTATTAGGTGAATTAGATATGGTCTTAGTAATGACTGTAGAACCAGGTTTTGGTGGTCAAAAATTCATGGAAGACCAGATGGAAAAAGTAAAAGAATTAGTAAAACTTCGTGAAAAAAATAATTATAAATATGATATTGAAGTTGATGGTGGTGTAAATCCTGAAACCATAAAAACATGTTTTGCTTCTGGTGCAAATGTAATTGTAGCAGGTTCTGCCGTTTTAGGAGCAAAGGATATTTCTGCAAGAGTAGAAGAATTTGCTCAAATTGCCAAAGAATATAATATTTAATTTTTATCATAAAAAAACGTATTATCCATAAAAGATAATACGTTTTTTATTTGAATTATTTAATTTGCGACAGTATCTGTAGTTGTGTTTTCAGTTACTGGTTGGCGATTTTTTTGACCTGTCCAGCCATATTTGATTGTAAGAGTTGTTATACCTGCGATTAACATAAACAATGCCATAGCAAAATATCCAAGGTCAAAAGAACCTGTTTCTGTTTTGATGAAGCCCATCATATAAGGGCCAACCCAACCACCAAGATTACCACAGGAATTGATAAGACCGATAGCACCAGCAGCTGCAGGGCCTGTTAAGAATGTAGTAGGAACTGTCCACCATACGCCCATAGAAGCATAGATACCGATAGCGGATAAGCAGATTAAAAATAATGCTACAGAAGGATTACTAGCAAATGGGCTAAGTCCAAGACCGATAGCACCGATGAACATGGCAATAGCTACATGCCAAACTTTATCACCTGTTTTAGTAGATGTATAACCTGCGATTATTTGTACGATTAAAGCTACAGTCATAGGGATAGCAATAGCGCCACCTAATAGAGAAGTTGACCAACCAGAAATGCTTTTTAATACAGTTGGCATCCAGAAGTTGAAGCCCCAGAAACCAATTACCCACATGAAATAGATAAAGCAAAGTTTTAAAACTTTTTTATCAGTAAAAGCTTGCATAACAGTATATTTTTTTACTTTTTGTAAACGAGCTTGTTCAGCTTCAAAAGCTTCTGTTAAATATTTCTTTTCAGCATCATTGAGCCAAGACACTTGATCTGGTCTATCTTTAACCCAGAAGAAGAATACTACAGCGAAGAGGAGAGCAGGAACAGCTTCTAAGATGAATAATTCTTGCCAACCATGCATACCTAAAATAGAAGTATTTAATAAAACACCAGCTAAAGGAGCACCGATAATAGTAGATAATAATAGCGAAGTAAGCATTAAGGAAGTAGCACGAGCTCTTTCTTTTGGTGTGAACCAACGAGGGAATAATACAGAATAAATAACAGGATAAAGACTTGCTTCAGATGCACCAAGTAAGAAACGATAGATATAAAATTCAGTTTGAGTAGACATGAAAGCCATGAGAACGCAAACGAGACCCCATGTGAACATGATACGGGCAATCCATTTACTAGCAGAATATTTAGCAGCAATTAAAGAACCAGGAATTTCTAAAAGTAAGTAACCCATGAAGAAGATACCAGCACCGGCTCCAAAGATTTCAGGTGTAAGCCATGGTAAATCTTCAGTCATAGTCAAAGCTGCATAAGCTATATTTACACGGTCGATACAAGCGATGATTGAAACTAAGAATACAGGTAAAATAATATGTAAATCACGCTTTCTTTTTAAACTTGCAAAATTGATTTGTTCCATTGTTAAAACCTCCTAATAAAATATTTTGTGTAAAACTAAGTATAAATACAAAAAACCTCCGCCCCATAAAGGGACGGAGGTTATATTTCCGCGGTACCACCCTGATTTTGTCTTAATTATAGACAACAGCTCTCAACGTACATCATAATACGCGGTTCTTATAACGTAGAACAAACGTTTTAGCTTACTGGATTTCAGCTAAAATCTTCAAGGATGATTTTCATTTTTCTTTTGGCTACCACTTTTCAGCAAAATAGTGGCTCTCTGTAAGCTTTAAGGAAAAATTACTTGTTCCTATCTCTAGATTTATACTTTATTTTATATTTACAAATTTACAAAACTCATTATAGATTAATATAATCTCATATTGCAAAATTGTCAATAGTTTTTTTAAAATAATTTATGATAAAATAAATAAATAATAAAAATTACAGAAAGTAGGTTGAAAAAATGGATAGTAGAAATTTACAATTAGCACATAATCTCATAAATTATTCTGTGCGTTTGCAAAAAGGCGAAAAACTTTTAATTGAATTAATTGATGAAGGTATGGAGCTTGCACAAGCTTTGATACAAGAAGCTTATAAAGTAGGCGGTATACCATTTTTGACTATAAAAAATTTGAAAATGCAACGTGAATTATTATTAAATGCTACAACAGAGCAAATGAAGCTTTGTGCAGAATATGAATCACTTCGCATGAAAAACATGGACGCATATATTGCTATTCGTGGCAGTGAAAATGTAAGTCAATTGAGTGATGTGCCAGCAGATAAAATGGAAATTTATTCTAAATATTGGATGAAGCCAGTGCATAGTGATATACGCGTGTCAAAAACAAAATGGTGTGTTCTTCGTTATCCAAATGGTTCTATGGCACAGCTTGCAAATATGAGTACAGATGCTTTTACTGATTTTTATTACAATGTTTGCAACTTAGATTATGCTAAAATGGGTAAAGCTATGGATAGCTTAGTTAAACGCATGGAAAGTGCTGATAAAGTCAGAATTAAAGGCAAAGGAACAGATATAACTTTTTCTATCAAAAATATGCCAGCTGTTAAATGTGCAGGTGATTGTAATATTCCAGATGGTGAAGTGTATACAGCTCCAATTAAAGACAGTGTAAACGGAACAATCACATATAATACACCATCAATTTATCAAGGTACTACTTTTGAAAATGTATCTTTTACTTTTGAAAATGGTAAGATAGTAAAAGCTACAGCAAATCATACAGAGACCTTAAATAAAATTTTGGATACTGATGAAGGTGCAAGATATATAGGGGAATTCTCCTTTGGTCTAAATCCATATGTAACTTTCCCTATGAAAGACATTTTATTTGATGAAAAAATAAGTGGTAGTTTACATTTCACTCCAGGTTGTGCTTATGAAGATGCAGATAATACAAATCGTTCAGCTGTTCACTGGGATTTAGTTTTAATTCAGACTCCTGAATATGGTGGAGGAGAAATTTATCTTGATGATGAATTAATTCGCAAAGATGGTCTATTTGTTGTGGAAGATTTATTCTGTTTAAATCCTGAGAATTTAAAATAACAAGTAAAACATAATTAGTAAGAAAACAAGGTACTACAAGGGTTTTGGTAGTATCTTGTTTTTTTGCAAAAAATCAAAATATTATATATAGTACTTCTTTGTTTACATATTTTGACATTTTTTATTAGATATTGTAAAATTGCCAATAAGAAAAATTAAATCCTTAATATCTCTAAATATGTCCAGTGTCCTGGAGGTGTCGATGTTGTTTTACGATGGTATAAAAGTATACATGCAGAATGGTAAATTAGACGATGTAGAGATAGCTTATTATATTAATAAAATAAGGAAAACACATAAGGGTAAAATCCTAAAACGTATATCTTTTATTTTAGGCGAAGGATATATTGATTTAAGATACATGTTCCAATCTTATCCTTTTGAAAGAATATGGCGAATTTCTACAAAAGATAGACTTATTGAATCTGTTGTATAAAGAGAAGAACTGCAAACAAATGATTGTATATTTTTCATTTGGTTGCAGTTCTTTTTTTATGTTAAGGTGAAGTTAAAAGAAATAAAAGTAGGTGAGAAAAATGACAGAACAGAAAAGAATATTGATTGCAGTGATGATAACATCATTCATAGGTCCATTTATGGGAAGTTCAGTAAATATCGCTGTTCCAGCCATGGCTGAAGATTTTAACATGATGCCAGATGAGTTGACTTGGGCTGTTACAGCTTTTTTAATTGGTTCAGCAGCCACTTTATTACCCTTTGGTCGTTTAGCTGATATAAAAGGACGCAGAAGAATATATCTACAAGGATTGGCTTGTATTTGTGCTACTACTTTAGTCTGTGCAGTAGTGCAAAACTTTTTAGCTTTTATATTTGTGCGATTTTTACAGGGATTGTCCATGTCAATGATTTTTGGTACAAGTATGGCATTACTGGTCTCTTGTTGTGGTGCTGAAAATCGTGGCAAGACGATAGGTTTATCGGCAGCATGTGTATATTCAGGCGTTTCATTAGGGCCTTTTATTGGTGGTTTTATCACAGATTATTTGGGTTGGAGAATGATTTTTGGGCTTATTGGTATAGCTTTATTGATAAATTTCTTTTTGATTTTTAAGGTAAAAATTGATTGGTATGGAGCAAAAGATAAAAAATTTGACTATATTGGTAGCATTATTTATCTAGTAATGATAGTTTTATTTTTATATGGATTATCAGATTGGACAAGACATGAATTTGTGCATTATATGCCATTTATAGCTTTTATTTTATTTTTATTATTTATATATGAGCAGAAAAAAGTTGCTTCACCACTTGTAGATTTATCTATTTTTAAAAATATAGTATTTACCATGTCAAATATAGCCGCTTTAATTCATTATAGTGCGACTTTTGCTTTAGGTTTTGTATTATCTTTATATTTGCAATTAGTCAGAGGTATGGATGCTTTTACAGCTGGAGGATTTTTATTGATACAACCATTTATTATGACGATTGTTTCTCCTAAAGCAGGAGCATTATCTGATAAATTCTCATCAAGACTTATTACTTCTTTAGGTATGGGTATGATGATGATAGGATTATTTGCTTTTTCTTTTCTGGATAAAGATACATCATTTTATCTAATTGGTATAAATTTAGCTTTTATTGGTTTAGGTTTTGGTTTATTCGCTTCACCGAATAATAATGCCATTATGGGAGCTGTAGAGGCAAAATTTTATGGAGTGGCGTCTTCGATTTTGGCAGTAATGCGCCTTACAGGGCAAGCGATAAGCATGTCATTAGTAACCTTGCTATTATCTATTTTTACTGCTGAAGCGATAGAAAGTAATTATGTAGATATACTTTTACACAGTTTTAAATATATATTTATTTTATTTGGTTTTTTATGTATTATAGCCCTATTTGCTTCTTTGATGAGAGGTAAAGAAAATGTTAAATAATAGCTTGCGTTAGCATTTAGACAATGATATAATTAAGAAGTTATGTTAATAACGAGTTCCGCTTAGCGGAATTAATCCCTGCCCATTTGTGGGCCGATAGTCCAAAGAGGAGGTGATTTCGTGAGAAAGTACGAAGTCGTATTTATTATTAGACCAATGGAAGAAGAAGCAACTAATGCTGTTATCGAAAAGTTCTCTAACTTAATCGTTGCCAATGGTGGTACTATTGACAAAGAAGATCGTTGGGGCAAAAAACGTTTGGCTTATGAAATTAAAGACTGCACTGATGGTTTCTACTGCTTATTTGAATACACAGCAGAACCAACTTGCTCTGCAGAACTTGATCGTGTAATGAAAATTACTGATGAAGTATTAAAACATATGATCGTTAGAGAAGACGAAAAATAATTATAAAGATTTGCCAGGGAGGAAATTACCATGAATAAGGTAATATTAGCAGGGCGTCTTGTGCGTGACCCAGAAGTACGTTACACGCAGACAGGAAAAGCGGTGGCAAGCTTTACTTTAGCTGTGAACCGTAGATTTAGTCGTGGTGCTGATCAACAACAAACAGCAGATTTTATTCCTATCGTAGTATGGGATAAATTAGCTGAAGTATGTGGCAACAATTTAGTAAAAGGCAGTCAAGTCTTGATTGAAGGTCGCATTCAGATTCGCAGTTATGATGCACAAGATGGAAGTAAACGCTATGTTACTGAAGTCATAGCCCAAGAACTTGAGTTTATGGGTTCTAGACCAACAAGTGCTCCAGCACCAACACAGCAATTCGGTGGTGCACAAATGCAGACTTCATCTCCAATGATGGGTGGAGCAGCAGCATCTTTCGGTTCTGAAGTACCCCCTGACGAAGAAATACCATTTTAAGGAGGGTAACAACATTGGTTAAACGCGATAGAAACAGAAGACCAAAAAGAAAAGTTTGTAGCTTCTGCGCTGATAAAATCGAACATATCGATTATAAAGACGTAGCAAAACTCCGTCGTTTCATTACAGAACGTGGTAAAATTTTACCTCGTCGTATTTCCGGTAACTGTGCTTGCCACCAACGTCAAGTAACAGTTGCAATTAAAAGAGCTCGTAACATCGCTCTTTTACCTTTCACAGCTGAATAATTTAGCGATAATTAAGCCGATATCATTTGATATCGGCTTTTTGCATTTAAAAATAATTTTTTAACATATAACAGAAATCGTGTTGAGCGTAGTCTTGCCAAAATTGTTCATATGTTTCTGGTTTTTTTGTAGGTTTATGCAAGCGAGGGCTTTTTTTCAATAGATTTTTGAAAATCTTTAGCAAAATAGATTAAATCTTCTTTGGTTTTATTAAATAGTGATTTGCCATTTTGCGTATTGATTAATAACATAGAAATACCTTTATCATCATCAATATCTTCGCTGTTTACATTATCAGAGAAGTAATTCCAAAAATCGCCGATAGTTAAATCGCTCACTCTGTCTAAATTCGTATAAGCACAATTATAGCAGGAACTCCTGAGGAAATTTCCCTTTAAAAATCCTTTGATATATTCATTAGTATCTTTAAAAGAAATATCTTTTTTGTTGTCATCAAATTTGGCGATTACTTGATAGCGACGCCAGCCTGGTTTTTCACGAAATTTAAAATCAATGACATTAGCATTATGTTTGGATTTTAAATGATTTAGATAATCTTTGAATATCTGTGGTGAAGGCACACCATGGCAAAGTAAATCAACTGTGAATAATTGACCTATATAGCGTTTATAGCGTTTTTTGAGAAAAGCATATAAACCAGCAACTTGACAAGGTGTACCGGAAAATAATACTTTTCACCTTGAAGCAATAATTTGCGAATATCCTTATATGTTGTTCCAATAAAACTCTGTACATATTTGGAGCCAATTAATAAAGGATAATCTTCGATTTTATTGATGATGATATGTTTGGCTTTTAAATCATCAGTTAAAGTTGAGCCACAAACATAAAAATTTTGGGATAGTGCTTGTAGCATTAAAGCGGTAAATAATCCTCCAGAAGCTGTTTGTTGACGTTTTTGCGTATTTATATGCTAGCAAGCATAGATTTCAGCCAAGTTTTCTTCATTATGTGGTTTGAAGTATACGGGGCAAGATTTATGGCACAATCCATAATTAATACATTTTTCTTTGTCGATTTGAGGTTGCCAAAAGCCTTGCTTGTCGGTGATTACTTGTATTGCATTTTTAGGGCAGATATTTTGACAAGATAAACAACCAGTACAACTATTTTTTGAGCACAGCATAAGTAAAACCTCCTTGTTATACCAAAATAGCCAAGATAGATAATGACTATCTTGGCTATTTATGTACACACAATTTTTAGTTATCAACACGACAAATGTCTGCACCTAATCCACATAATTTTTCTACGAGATTATCGTATCCTCTATCAATATGATGAATATAAGATACTTCAGTTTCGCCATTAGCAACTAAACCAGCAAGTACCATGGCAGCTCCAGCACGTAAGTCTGTAGCTTTTACTTGACAACCATTTAATGAAGGAACACCTTCAACAATAGATGTGCGTCCATCAACTTTAATACAAGCTCCCATGCGTTTTAATTCATCTACATGCATAAAACGATTTTCAAATACAGTCTCTGTAACAAGACCTGTACCATCAGCAATAGTGAGCATTGCCATAAATTGAGCTTGCATATCTGTAGGAAATCCTGGATATGGTAGAGTTTTAATATCGATAGCTTTGGGGCGATTGTTACAGCTAACACGGATACCATCGATATCTTCTTCAATTTTAACTCCTGCTTCATTTAATTTTGCAATAACAGGTTTTAAATGTTCACTAATAGCATTTTCTATATAGATATCTCCGCCAGTCATGGCTACAGCCACCATATAGGTTCCAGCTTCAATTCGGTCAGGAATAATTGTGTAGTTATGACCAATTAATTTTGGCACACCTGTAATTTTGATCACATTTGTACCAGCACCGCGAATTTTAGCTCCCATGATGTTTAAGAAATTAGCTAAATCGATAATTTCTGGTTCTTGAGCAGCATTTTCAAGTATAGTCTGACCTTCAGCCATACATGCTGCCATGATGATATTTTCTGTAGCACCGACACTTGGGAAATCAAGATAAATACTAGTTCCTTTTAGCCCATTTGGTGCAGTAGCACTGATAAAGCCGTGTCCGATTTCGATTTCAGCTCCAAGAGCTTCAAAACCTTTGAGGTGTAAATCGATAGGTCTAGTACCAATAGCACAGCCACCAGGCATGGAAATTTTAGCTTTTCCATAACGTGCTAATAGAGGTCCCATAATAACAAAGGAAGCTCTCATTTTACGTACTAAATCATATGGTGCATCAACTGTTTTTAAAACAGTACTATCAACAAACAATGTATGTTGTTGACGATTGAAATCAACTTTAGCACCAAGCTGACGCAGAACTTCAGCGATTGTGCAGACGTCGTTTAAATAAGGTACTTCGTCTAAAACACATGGCTTATCCTGGGCCAGAAGAGTTGCTGCAATAATAGGCAGTACAGCGTTTTTTGCACCGCTAATTTTTACACGACCATGCAATTCATGACCGCCATGTATAATCAACTTTTCCAATTTTCATCCTCCACAAGACTTATATCTTTATTATTTTATCATTTACCTTTATGTATAGCAATAAGAAATTATATATATTATCTATAGACAAAGTGATTTAGATTGACATACTCCCCATGCCTAAAGGCAGGGGATTCTTGGATACAAACGATACTTGCCTACTAAAATAGCAGGTCTTACTATATCTCTCCAAAGAAGGTTGATGCCCCAACCTTCCATATATTTATAGCAGCATTTCTATCTCTATCGTGGCTGGTTTTGCACTTTGCGCAAATCCACTCACGAACTGCCAAATTTTTAGTTTCAGGATTTTTTGTACCACAAACATGGCAAATTTGCGAACTTGGATAGTATCTATCTATCTTTTGCACTATTGAGCCAATTTCTCTCGCTTTATATTCAAGAATTTTTATAAATTCACTAAATCCATAGTCAGATATTTTTCTACCCCAACGTTTTTGCATTCCTTTTATATTCAAATCTTCTATGCAGATTAAAGCATATTCACTACAAATTTTATTTGCTAATTTAAAATGAAAATCTTTACGTTGATTAGATATTTTCTTATACAATCTAGCAAGAGCTATTTTTGCTAATCTACGATGATTTGAACCTTTCTTTTTTCTAGATAAAATTCTATTAGCTTTTTTTATATCATTAGCATTTTGCTTAAAAAATAAAGGTGCTTTTATATCTTTATTATCTGAAGCTGTTAAAAACTGTTTTAGTCCAAAGTCATAGCCGACGCTTTTACCTGTTCTTGCTAAAACTTTATTCTCGTTAGTTTCACAAACAAAATAAAGATATATATCACCTAAAGTATCACGTTTAATTGTTATTGTTTTAACTATTCCTTCAATATCTCTACTTTTAAAATATTTGTATTTTTGTTTATTAATTTCTATAATATTACCCTTTAAAAGCTTCCAACCTGCTTGTTTGAGCGTGAATGATTTATATTTTCGTATCTTTTTAAAAGATGGTGGTGCTGTACGTATTTTATGTTTTAAATTTCTAAAAAACAATTTACAAGCACGGTCTATTCTTTGAGTTATGTCTTGAATAGCTTGCGAACCTACTTCTTTAAAATAGCTAAATTTACCTATTTTCTTAAGTTTAGTTAATAAAAAAACTAATATAAAAAGACCCCACAAGAAGTGGAGCCTTTTCATATTTAAAATTATTTAGCAGCAAAGAATTTTTTTGCAACTTCAGCATCGAGGTTGTAAAGTAAAACATCTTCGTCAGTTGGGTTAGCAACACCAAGTTCTTTAAGAGTTTTAACAGTACGTTTTTTGAAGAATTCTTCAGCAACAGCTGGGAAGAGAGCATAAGATAATACATCTTCTTCGCTAGCATTAGGGAAGCCTTTAGCTGCAAGTTCTGCTTTGAATTTATCCATACCTGGTTCGAGAAGGTCTGCTGGACGGCAAGTAACCAAGTCTTCTTCTTTAATGCCGCATTTTTCAAGAACTTCTGGGTTAACAGGCTGTGGAGTACGACCGAATTCACCACGAGCAAGTTTTTTGAATTCGTCTGGAACCATTTTATAACGTTCGCCAGTCATAACGTTGAATGTAGCCATAGTACCTACAATCTGGCTAGAAGGAGTAACAAGTGGTGGGTAACCAAGGTCAGCACGAACGCGTGGCATTTCATCAAGAAGATCTTGATATTTATCAGCCATACCCATTTCTTTTAACTGATTAACAAGGTTGGATAACATACCACCTGGAATCTGGAAGTCAAGAACGTTAGGGTTAACATCGAAGTAACCTTTTAAACCAAATTCGTCAATGATTTCTTTTTTAACACCGAGGAAGTGTTTAGCGATTGGAGTCATAGCCTGACGGTCAAGACCTGTATCATATTCAGTACCTTCAAGTGCAGCAACCATAGTTTCTGTACAAGGCTGAGAAGTATCCATAGCGAATGGAGAAAGTGCACAGTCAATTACATCTACACCAGCTTCGATAGCTTTCATGTAAGCCATGGAACCAAAACCGCTAGTATAGTGAGTGTGTAACTGAATAGGAAGTTTTGTGGATGCTTTTAATTCTTTAACGAGTTCATAAGCATCATATGGTTTTAATAAACCAGACATATCTTTAATGCAGATGGAATCAACGCCCATAGCATCAAGTTCTTTAGCTAATTTACCAAATTCAGCAATAGTGTGAGGACCGCCAACTGTGTAAACTAAGCAACCTTGAACTTCTACAGAATGTTCAACTTCAGCTTTAGCTTCTTTAGCAGCTTCTACAGCTGTTTTGAGGTTACGAGTATCATTGAGAGCATCAAAGATACGGAATACACCAATACCATGTTGAGCAGCTTTTTTAACGAAAGCACGAACAACATCATCTGGATATTGGTAGTAACCTAAAAGGTTCTGACCACGAAGCAACATCTGAATAGGAGTTTTAAGATGAGCTTTTAATGTGTCAAGACGTTCCCATGGATCTTCATCAAGGAAACGAAGGCAGCTATCAAATGTAGCTCCGCCCCAAGCTTCTAAAGATTTGTAGCCAATAGCATCGAGAGCTTCGAGCTGTGGAAGCATCTGGGAAAGACGCATACGTGTAGCAAGCAAGGACTGATGGCCATCGCGTAATACTGTTTCAGTAATTTTTACTTTTGCCATAATAAAATAAACACTCCTTCATATATATGCAATTGACAATTCACATATCTATGTGATTTTAAGACATAATGACACTACCTATATTAATTTATAACATAGGATTTAAATATCTATCTTAGAGGTTGTTGCCCCAACCTTTTATATTCATACGCTCTTAAATTAAGAGCATTATGTTATACCAAAGTCATACAACACATATAATATTAATTATATCTATTATATCATATTTTAAGTTTTTATAAAGTATTCTCACAAATAAATCTTTCATACTTATTACTTATGAAATACCCAAAAATTAACCTATGTACAATATAAAAAATAGAACATAACATTCTATTTACAGTATAGGTATTAATAAAACTATTGTCAATGACTTTATGTGATTTTTTTAACATATTTAATGTTATCATAAATTTTATTTATGATAATGAGATTTTATACAGCTTCTAATAAATAATTAATTACTTTTTTGCTTTTCTACTATATCTTTTAGCCACTTGGGCATATCTAATCCATAAATGCATACAAAACAATAAACGGTAATATATGTGTCAATCAAACTGTCATGAGCTTTTCCTAAATTTGGACATCTATAATACTGCGCGCAAGATTTCAAGCTAGGCATATTATTATCATTGCTATAAACTCGTGAAAAAGATTTTTGTAAATCATAAATAATAGTATTTTTACCTACAAAAATTTTATCTTTTTTCATAAAGCGCAAATCATTTTCAATGCCATAGCCAATGACCATATCTGCATGTTTAAATAAATTTTTTATTGTTGCTTGATGAGCATTTATCGTAAAACAATCTTTTACCATTTCTGGTGTTATATGGTGTATAGCTTCTGTATCTTTCCACGATTTACATTTTCGTGGCTTTATATACTCATTGAATACCACACCTTTATATAAATCCACAATACTAAATTGTAAAATTTCATCATATCTAGTATTGCCACCAGTCATTTCTAAATCAAAAAATAATATAGAGGGATTTGTTTCTACTGATGCAATATATTCTTGTTTAAAAAACAAATTTTACACATCCTAAATCTCTAAAAATTATACTTTTACTATTCCTTCTTTTTATATAAGATTATTGCCAAAATTAAACCTATAGTCAAAATAACAGTTTCAAATACTACTATACCGCTCCAACCATAATTACTTAAAAAAGTACCGCCGATTGTACCAAATGTACTAGCACCAATATAGTAAAATAGCATATACATCGCAGAAACTTGCGCTTTATCATTTTGACAACTCTGCGGTGCCCACGCACAAGCATTTGAATGCACACCAAAAAAGCCATAAGTAAATATAGCAAGACCTATTATCTTCACGATTAAAGGCATAAATAAAGTCAATAAAATACCAACTAATTGAATAATAACAGAAATCACGATTATTATTCCATGACCATAATGGTCAGATAATGTTCCCATAACGGCTGAACTTACTGAACCTACTAAATAAAGCACAAAGATAAAGCCAATTATAGTTTGGCTCAAATTATAAGGTTCTGCCATCAATACATAAGAAATAAAATTATACGTACATACAAAACAGCCCATTACACAAAAAGCTATTAAATATATCATAATTATTTTCTTATTTTGCAATAAACTCAAAAAATCTTTCCATTGTATTTTAATTTTACCATGTTCGATTTTTTTATTTAAAGATGGTGGCAAGAAAATCCACATCATGATTGCACTCAATAAATATAATATACCGGCAATCATCAAGCCCATTCTCCATGAAGCTACATCTGTTAAGGTACTGATTAAAATACGACCAACTAGACCGCCAAGAGGCGTTGCTGCTACATAAACACCAATAGCAGCACCGATTATTTTAGGATTGAATTCCTCATTTATATAAGCTACAGCTAAAGAAGGAAAACCTGCCAATAAAATTCCCTGTACAAAACGCAAAGCCAAAATCAATGCAAATTCTTCTGTAATCGACATCAACAATATCAATATAGAAGAAATCCCCAAAGCAATTACCATGACTTTTTTACGTTCCAAATGTTTGGAAATACTAGCTATCAACAACATTGAAAAAGCCATACCGATTGTGCCAAAAGACATGGATAAACTTGCTTGTGTCGGAGTCAAGTTAAAATCTTGTGCCAAAATAGGTATAACTGGTTGCAAACAATACTCTGCCCCAAATGCTGCCAAACTACCAAAAAACATCATGATTAATGCACAGGTATATTCTCTAGTACCTTTATCTATTAATCTTGCCATCTTCAAGACCTCTTTTATTTATTTTTCATCAAATTAATTCACGGACAGACTTTATCAATCATAATATTCAACACTTCAATATCTGTTGATTTCATTCCTTCTCGACCAATATATCCTACCGCTCTAATAGTTTTTTCTAAATCATCTTTTACAATACCTTCATCAGCATGGAATACATCATCATGCATACTCATTGTATGAGCTAAAAGTGCCGCATCTAAAGCTGAAGAAATTTTCGCTGCGCAAGAAGGTTTTGCCCCATCACAGATAATACCACTTGTATTAGCTAAAGTATTAATGATAGTATTGGCAATCTGATTAAAATTACCACCTAACATATAAGTAATAGCTGCACCACAAGCATAACCTGCACTTACTGCGCCACAAAAAGCAGATAATTTTCCTATATATTTCTTTTGATGAATAGCTAATAAATTACTTACAAGCAAAGCTCTATATAATTTCTCTTGAGAAATCTTATATTCATCTGCATACACTACTAAAGGAATTGTTACAGTCATTCCCTGATTGCCACTTCCTGAATTGATTACTACAGGCAATGAACAACCACTCATGCGAGCATCAGAACCTGCTGCTGCCATAGCTCTAGCTCGAACAGGTAAGCAATCGCCATATAAAGCTAATAAATTAAGTCCTACGTTAGCACCAAAATTATTTTTTATACCTTCTCTCGCAATAGCCATATTACAATTTATCTGTCTTGATAATATATCTTTTACATCTTCTAAATTTACAGTATCAGCAAATTCAATAATATCTTTTACATTTAATAAATTTCTATCCGCTTCGATTTTATCAGCTTGATTATCTATTTTATTCACTTTATCATATAATACTTCATCATCTTTTACTATTCTTATGATATTAGTATGATAATCAGATACAATGACTTGAGCTTTATGTTCATCTGCTACCACTGTTATATCTATATATAGATTATCTGTATTTTCCACTAAATCACAACTACAGATTTTAGCTTTTAATAACTGTCTTAATTTTACTCTATCTTCATCAGTTACAGATTCTAAAACTTCTAATTGCATATCAGCATTACCACCGATAATACCGAGTAGTGCTGCAGTATCAATGCCCTTTAAATCGCCAGAATTTGGAACTGTTACGCCTTTTACATTTTTAATGATATTACCACTGCATTTTACTATTACTTTTTGCGGAAATGTTTCCAAAATTTCACGAGCTTTAGCACCAGCATAAGCTATAGCAATAGGTTCAGTACATCCCAAAGCTGGCACTAATTCCTCTTTTAAAATATTTATATAATTATCGTATATTTTCTGCTCCATCGTATTACGCCAACCTTTCTATTAAAAAATTAATTATATCCTCTATAAAAAAAATATCGCAAAATAAGCAAAAAGGCAATATATTACAAGAAATTTATAATATATCACCTCTTTGACAAATTCACATACTAATTTTTATTTATTTCATTATATATATTTTCATCTAAATTACCTAATCTTTTATCAATAATCAAAGCATTCGTTACTGAGCCAGATACATTCAACATAGTTCTAGCCATGTCAATCAATGGGTCTATAGCCAAAATTGGGCCAATCAAACTAAAAGAAGACGCCATGCCCACGCCAGATAAACCTACAGATGCTGCCATTGTCGCAGTTCCTGGAATACCTGCTATACCAAGTGAACCTAATGTTACTACGATTATCGTCATGACGATCATGCTAAAATCCATAACTGTTCCTGTCAAATGGCATACATAGACAATTAATAGTGAAGGAAAAATTCCTGCACAACCTTGCATACCTGCCGTTGTCCCAAAACCAGCTACAAAACTTGCTGTCGCTTGATTTACACCTAATTTTTGCGTCAAAGTTTCAATCGTAACAGGCAAGCACCCTACACTAGAACGAGAAGTAACGGCTAAAATGAGCAAGGCCAATGATTTTTTCATGTACACAATAGGATTTATGCCATTTATACTCAATGCTATCAACTGAATAATAAACTGTGCAATAATCGCTAAGTACAATACAAAAATAAAATGTACTACACTTAAAATACTATCTAAACCTTTTTGCGCAATAGTATTAGCTAATAGTGCAATTACTGCCCATGGCATATAATCTAAAATCAAAAGTGCCATATTCATCAAAGCTTTATGCAAACCATTGACTAATTTACGCATAAATTCCTCAACTTTTGGCTCATCAGCTTTTATCCACCAAATAGCTCTGCCTAAAAAAGCTCCAAAAATAACCATACCAATGATATTATTTTTTACCATAGCATCAACTAAATTTCCTGGTATCAGCCCTCTAAGTGTAGTTGCCACAGAAACAATCTCTTTTGCTTTTGCCTCTGTTGCTACATTTGTCAAAGCATCGCCACCAACATTGAAGAAAATACCAAACGCTATACCTACTATAGAAGCCACAGCTACCATAGACATTGTAACTAAAATAGTTTTCTTCACTAAACGGCTCATTTTTTGCTCAGATTTCATATTCACAATAACATGAGCGATAGAAACTATTACAAGTGGTACTACTATCATTTTGATTAAATCAATATAACCATTGCCAAATAATTGTAACCAATTCGTTGTTTCTTTAATAAAAGTAACCTGCATTGGGTCATTAGGAAAACCTGCCATATACTGCATGAGTATACCTAAAATACAGCCAAGACCCATACCGATTAATACCACTAAGGAAAAATCCATTTTACGTTTGCGATAGAGATAATGAATAATGCCAAAGAAAATACATAATAAAACCAAAAATCCTACCGTATATATATCACTTATCATTAAAAATGATTGCCAAAAATCGCCATTCATAACCATACCACCTTTCATACTATTTCTATATGATTTATTATCATAACATATAATATGGAAAATTGACAATAAGTTTAAATATTCATTTTTTCATTTCTTTACGATATAATATAGATTATCTAATTTTATATAAAAGGGTGATATGATGTTATATTTTGACAGCGATTATTTAGAAGGAGCACATTCCTCTATTTTAGAAAAACTTGTAACTACTAACTTTGAACAAACTCCTGGTTATGGCAATGATACATATTGCGAATCTGCTCGCGAAAAAATCCGTCAAGCTTGCAACTGTCCTGAAGCACAAGTTCATTTTCTCGTTGGCGGTACACAGACAAATGCTACTGTAATCGATGGTCTATTAAAATCATACGAAGGCGTCATTGGCGTAGATAGCGCTCATATCGAACTTCATGAAGCTGGTGCTATTGAATTTGGTGGACATAAAGTCATCACTTTACCACAAGAAGAAGGCAAACTCAAAGCCAGTGAAGTAGAAAAATATCTCACTAAATTTTATGGTGATGAAAGTTTTGAACATATGACTATTCCTGGAGCTGTATATATCTCTCACCCTACTGAATGGGGTACTTTATATACTAAACAAGAATTAGCTGATTTATCCGCTATCTGCCACAAATACAATCTACCATTATTTTTAGATGGTGCTAGACTTGGCTATGGTCTTGCTTCTTTAAACACTGATGTTACTATGCAAGATATCGCTAAATATTGTGATGTATTTTATATTGGCGGTACAAAAGTTGGTGCATTATTCGGTGAAGCAGTAGTAATCACAAAACCAAATTTAATACCTCATTTCTTCACTATCATCAAACAACATGGGGCATTACTTGCTAAAGGTAGACTACTCGGTATTCAATTTGATACATTATTTACTGATAATCTCTATCTTAAAATCGCTAAAAATGCCATTGAAAAAGCTGAACAATTAAAAGCTATCTTCAAAGAAAAAAATTATAAATTCTTCTTAGAAACAGATACTAATCAGCAATTCATCATTTTAGAAGATATTAAACTAAAAGAACTCCGCCAAAAAATCAGCTGTAGCTTCTGGGAAAAATATGACGATACACATACAGTAGTGCGTTTTGCCACTAGCTGGGCAACACCACAATCATCTATTGATACATTAAAAGAAATTTTATAAAAATCTTCAAAAAAAGTAGTTTGATATTATATTTATCAAACTACTCTTTTTTATTTTACATAACTTTCATTAAAAATTATTTGCGGATTAGCTGTATTTGCATCAAGTGTTATTTCTACATTCAAAGGCAAAAATCCATTTATCGCTCCATGACCTACTGGCATATCATAAACTACAGGAATATTGGCTTTATCTGCATATTGCTTGATTACCTGCATTACATAGTAATCAAATTGTGTCGGCTCTGTTGGCTCACATCTTCGCATATTACCAATGATTAATCCCTTCACTTGCTTTAACACTCCACTTTGCCATAATTGCTGAAAACATCTATCTATTACATAAGAGTCTTCGCCGACTTCTTCAATGAATAAAATACAATTTTCACCATTTGGCTGATATTCACTGCCAGATAAAGAAGCTAATACAGATAAATTACCGCCAATGATTTTACCTTTAGCATAACCTTCTTTTAATACTTTCAAATTATGATTGCTTGGCAAAACAAATTCATCATTCATACCTAAACTCTCATTTGCCAAACCCAATTTTAATTGATTATCTGTATAATTATAGCCATTATCGTTGATATCTATAACCATAGCCCCATGCACTGGCACTAAATCTGCTTTTTTTATCAATGCTATATGCAATGCCGTTATATCACTATAACCAATCACCATTTTAGGGTGCTGTTTTATCATTTCATAATTCAATAAATCAAGTATTCGACCGCTACCATAACCGCCACGCAGACAAAGTATCGCATCAACTTCATCATCAGCAAAAAAATTATTTAAATCATCAGCTCTCATTTGGTCGCTACCTGCTAAATATCCTGATTGCTGATACAAATTCGGCGATAATTTCACCTTATAACCCCAATTTTGCAATTTATTGATAGCGTCAGCTATATTCATATCTTCAATACCTGAAGCAGGTGCTACTATACCTATACAATCGCCTTGTTTTAGAGCATTTCCCTTCAAACTTTCAGCAAAAACAAATTCACTATGCAAACATAGACCGATGATAAAACATATACTCAAAAAATATTTAAAATAATTTTTCATCACTTCACCACCAACCATCAATCTTGCTCGACAATATGTTTACGCACCTTCATAGGTGTATTGCCAAAATGCTTTTTAAACAAAGTCCTAAATAATTTATAATTATTAAAACCATGTCTTGATAAAATCATAGACAAACTATCTTTTGTATTAATTAAATCTCGATAAACATAAGCTAATTTCACTTGATTTTGATACTCGATAAAAGTAACACCCATATGCTTTTTAAAAAATCTACAAAAATAATTTGTCTGAAAATGTACCAATTTTGCTATATCCTCTAAAGCTATATTTTGCTTATAATTCTCTTGCAAATATTTTAAAATTATATTCAATCTAGCTAAATCTTTTTTCCGTTGACCTACATTGACATTCATCATTTTTACACTAAAATGAGTCTTCAATTCAAATAACAACGAAAACAATAAACTATTAAACTTCAATAAAAATCCGTCTTCCTTTGCGTCATAAACCCTTTTCATTTCCAATAATATAGATTTTACCTTATTTAAACATTCCTGTTTTCTTGGTGTATTTTTACTATCATTGAGTACAAATATAATCTCTTGTATATCTGGTACAAATTGCTCTAAAAAATCTATAGGAATTTGCAACAAAATAATTGTATTTGTTTCCATCAATTTCATAGAGTGAATAGCATTTGCATTGACTAAAACACAATCACCATCATGAAGCAAAAACGATTTATTTTCTATAGTCGCCAATCTTTCGCCCTTGATTAGATAAATAAACTCTATGGATTGATGCCAATGATTAGGTATATAATTACATTTTTCCACCAAAGTACAAAAACGCACCTTCGTTATCTCCGAAAAATCTATATGCTCATAGGCAATATTCTTATTCATATTCTCCATGATTACCTCTTATTATTTTATTTAGTACACTTATTTTAACATAAAAAGAGTTATCTACTAAATCTACAAAAAAAGACTATCTCTTTTTTTGAGATAGTCTTTCTTAAATTATTTTTCAGCTAAAATCTCTTTTAATAGATTTTCAGCACTTTCTTCGTCAGGATTATTTGTGCCTAATTCACCACGAAAAGCTTTAGCTAGTATTGCTTTTTTCAGTAATTCTATTTTCTCTAATTGCTGTTCTAAGTTTTTTATTTTATTATACTTAGCCAATAAATTATCCAAAATATTAACAATTTCTTGTTGTTCTTCAATAGTAGGAAATTTCATTTTTGCCTGTTTTATTTTTGTTAGTGTTAATCTTGTAATTGCCACTCCAGACATATTGTTAATCATCATATTTCTTACTTCATTAGAATTTAATTTATAAACAAGATATTTAGCTAATAATTTATTTTTTTTAGGTTTTAAAACAGCAACGGATGATAATAATGAAAATTGTTCTTTTATTGTATTAATTGTTGCAATACCTGTTGTTGCTCCATCTTTTATATATAAGACATCTCCAAATTCAACATTACATCTAGCATAGATTTTCTCATGAATATCAGATGATACATATGTTATTTTAGATAAATCTATCCCTTCTTCTTTAATATTTTTAGCTGTTATATACATATAATCACCTAAATCAGTATTTATAGGACTATTATGTGTACCATCTGTTATTTTTTCACAAATATCCTTTAATTGATAATCTTGCCAACTAGATAAATCAATATTATTTTCTTTTCTCCATTTTGCTGTTAATTCACCAATAAAAGCTTTATGCAGTATTGCCATTTTATTTTGTTCAAATTGAGCTAAAGTATTTTCTATTAATTCCTTTGCTCTATCCAATTTAACAAATAAAGACTCTATTCTATTTACTATTCTTTGCTGTTCATTTAATGGTGGTAAAGGTATCGGTATATTTTCTAAATCTGTTTTTCTAAGAGCAGGTACTGTTGTAGCATTTGTTAATTCATAAAAATTTAATGACTTTGTCCAATAAAAAATATACTTATAAAAATATTTTTCAGAAATAAATGCCATCAAATTATTATCAATACAACATTCAATTTTATTTAAACAACGTCTATTTAACTTTATAGCTTCTCCAATTTTAGCAAAAATTATAGAATTAACAGGAATTTTTACAGCTTTTAATTTTGTTCTTATTTCTTCATTAATCGTATTTGTTTCATCTATTAAATAGTTTCCTTCATCACAAAACTTTAAACTTCCTACTTTATAATAGGGTATATCATATTGAGTAAATCCTTGATATATATTTTTAAATCCATTACCAGCAATAAACTTACCACAATATTTCCAATAACTCCAACACCAATTACTAGGTATTTTATATGGTTGTTCTTCTTTTGGTACTAAGGCATTTTGCAATTTTTCTTCTATGGTTAACTCTATTTGTTTTTTCTTTGCCATTTTAAGCCTCACCATTTTCTAAGGATTTTAATTCATTTACCACTTCACTAAGCAAGGCTTGTGCTTCGGATAAATCTGCAATCATTTCTTCTGTACAATCAATAGGATTTGGCAAGTCTTCATAATCTAAGATACTATCATCTTTTATCAAGCCTAAATCAAGGCTATTACCTTTTTCGGCGATTTGCTCTCTTGTAAATACAGAAAATCTTTCATCTTGTATTTTATGTCTATCTTCTGCTGTATAAGCTTTGATAAAATCGGCAAAATCGCTTTTTTTGAGTGGATTTGTTTTACCAAAAGAAGGCATATTCGTTCTTAAATCATAGAACCACACTTCTTTTGTATTATCTTTATCTGTTTTGCCACGTGTGAAAAATAATACATTCGTTTTTACACCTTGAGCGTAGAAAATCCCTGTAGGTAATCGCAAAATTGTATGCAGATTGCATTTATCCATTAAATCAGCACGGATTTTTTCGCCATCACCGTCAGCAAATAATACATTATCTGGAAGTACAACACCTGCTCTAGCTTTGCCATTGGCTTTTAAACTACGATAAATATGTTGCAAGAAATTCAACTGTTTATTGCTCGTAGGATAAGTGAAGTCATCACGTGTTGCACGTTCACCACCTTTTTTCGTACCAAAAGGAGGATTGGCAAGCACTACATCAAAATCTTTTAATGCTTTTCCTTGATTGGATAATGTATCAGCAAGCATGATATCGCCATCAATATCGTGAAGCATTGCATTCATCAAAGCTAATCTATGCGTATCATGTACTAATTCGCAACCTGTAAAAGCTTCTTTATATTGAAAATCACTTTGTTCTTCATCTAAATCATCATAATCATCAGTTTGAGATTTTACATAATTATTTGCAGAAATCATAAAGCCAAAAGTTCCGCAAGCTGGATCATTACAACGTTCGCCTGCTTGTGGTGCTACAAGCTCTACAATCACATCAATGAGTACACGAGGGGTAAAATATTGCCCTGCTCCAGATTTTTTCTCATTGGCATTTTTTTCAAGCAAACCTTCATAAAGATTGCCCAAGCCTTCTTCTTTAGCACTGTACCAATCAAGTTCATCTATAGTTTTAATTATTTTTTCTAAATTCTTTGGTTCTTCAATATTAGTCGCTGAACCTTGATAAATCTCTCTAATTCTACCTGTAGTATTAGTGCCTAATTTATCTAATAATTCTTTATAGAAATTTTTTAATTCAATACCGCTTTTATTTACTAAACTATCCCAGCGATATGCTTCAGGAATATTTTTTTCTACACCTGTTTCTTTTGCCATTTTCAAAAATAAAATATAGGTGAGTTCTGTTACATATTGATGATAAGTTATACCGTCATCTCTTAGTACATTACATAAATTCCAAAGTTTTGCTACTATCTCTTGTGTATTCAAGCTATTTTTCCTCCATCTTCATATAAATATTGGTTTAATTCTACTATAATTTCTGCTAAATGTCCGCCAAATTTTTTATCAATAGTTTTAAAACCACCTTTTTTTACAAATCTTGTATCGGTATCAAAGGTTTCTTTATTGATTACAGACTCATGCAATAAATATTTCTCTATACTTTTCAAGAAAGTTTCTTCACTTACAGAAAAATAATGATTTGCTTTCAATTTTTCCATAGCCTTTTTTATACGTTCTTCATGACTAACTCTAGCACTGCCAAGCATACATTGACGAATTATACTGATGATATCTGCTGTTATCTCTTGATTAGTCATTTGGTTTAAAGCTGTATTTAAATGTGTTTGACTAAAACCATTACTATCTAGTTTTAAGCATAATCTTTTTAAATCTCCACGTTTTAAATCGCTAGGTTTTGTACAGATTAATTTCAAAGCCATTATTTCATTCATATTATCTTTTAAATATTGAGTGAAGCTTTCTATATAATCTTGTGGTTTTTGCGTATTTCCATAATCTCTAGTATGAGATACTACTTCATCTTCACCCTCATAAATAATGCGAGTCTTGCCATGACAAGCATCTTTTTCTTGTAAAAAAGTAAAATAGCTTTCATGCTCTTGTATATAAGAGCTAATTTTTTCTACTGGCAAAGCTCTCAATTCGTCAATAAAATCAGTTGTTGATTTACCTGTCATTGTTTTGAAATCTTTTTTCTTTTTATCGCTCATAGATTGCTGTTTACGATTTAATTTACCGACTAATTGCTCTAATTGATTTTGTTTATATTTCAGTTCATCTGCTGTATATATGCCATTATCTTCTTTTATTTTATTGATGATATCTCCTATGCTGATATTAGGATTTACCACGACAGGTTTCATAGTATTTACACTGTCTAAAGCTTCATATACACCTACAGGATCATAAATCTCAAAACAAGTCTTATCAATTTGCGGACATAGACGAGTTGCCCTGCCTAACATCTGTTCAAATAAAATACGAGATTTTACTCTACGTAAAAATACTAAAGTATCTATCTTCGGCACATCAACACCTGTAGTCAATAAATCTACAGTAACAACAATAGAAGGATCTTTTTCATTTTTAAAACGACGTATATATTCTAAAATACGGTCTTTATTTCCTTGACCTGCACTAGCAGTGATTTTGATAATTGTATCACTAGGAATATTATAATCAGGGCAAATTTCTTTTAAGATTTTTACGATTAAATCTGCATGATTATCATCAACAGCAAAAATTAATACTTTTCCCTGCTTATCTTCATCTTTTTGATTATTTTTTCGACTGATACTCTCTATGATTTCGATTAAAACTTTGCGGTTAAAATCTTCGGTGATTACTTCACGATTGAATTTATCCACTTCGATATGAACTTCATCTTCTAAGCAAGCTACATTTGTTACCTCTTTTGTAGCTGTATCATAAAGTAACATATTATCGCCTTTATGATAGACTATACCTTCATTGTATAATCTTGTACGAATATTGTGCGGTACATCATGGTCTACTAGAAATCTATCATTAACAGCTTCGCAATAAGAATAAGTAAATACTGGTTCGCCGAAAATTTCTGTAGTATGCAATGCTGGTGTAGCTGTAAGCCCTATTTTGACAGCATCAAAATATTCAATGACATAGCGATATTTACTGATATAATCCTGTTGATTATTATACAAAAGTTCTTCTTCGCTCATTTGTCTATCCAAGATATAACCTCTATGAGCTTCGTCTACAATGATTAAATCAAAATCGCTAACAGACGGCATTTTATTATATTTTTCACCATCTTCATCATTTTGATACAACAATCTTTTAACCATACTTTGTACAGTTGCTATCTGTATTTTAGTCTCTCTATCTATCTGTTTATTATTTAACCCTTTTATATTATAGATTTCATCTAAAGTCATCAATTCTTCAAGCTTTACTTCACGAAAAGTTTCATAAGCTTGCTCACCTAGACTCGTTCTATCCACTAAAAATAATATGCGATGAAATCTCTTTGTCTTTAAAAATAGATATATCATGCCTAAAATAGTGCGAGTCTTTCCTGTACCTGTAGCCATAGCTAATAAAATATTTTTCTTGCCTGCTACTATAGCATCAACAGTTGCTTTTATCGCATTTACTTGATAATATCTCAAATTCAAACCTTGTTTATCTACTAAAAAGCCTTGATTATAATTTGTTAATTCACTATTTACTTTTTCTATGTCTAATTGCAATAATTCTTGCAATCCTTCTGGAGATTTAAAACCTCTCAAAGCTACAGGATAATTTAAACTACTGCGTAAATCTCTAAACCAAATACCTGAAGCTGTTTCTATCTGTTTTAAATACGGTCTACCATTTGTCGCAAATACAAAAGGAACTTTATAATCACCATATTGACCAATTAAATATTTTTCATCAATTATAATTTGACTAGCATATTCTTTAGCTTGATAATCCATTACAGATAAAATATCTTTATCTATACTTTTAGCTTCTACTACTGCTACAAGTTTTAAACCAATAAATAACGCATAATCTACATGACCTGTAGTTTTTTTATCTGTCATTGTAGGCCATTCTGCTATTGCCATATTTACATTTTTCTGTGGTCTTGAGCCTTTGCTATAGCGAATATTTCTTGTATCTACTTGCCAACCAGCTTCTCTTAGTTGTGCATCAACGATATATCTTGTCTGTTCTTCTGTTAATTTCAATCTATCTGTTGCCGATTTTATTAAATTCAAACGTTTATCTCTTTTAATAGTTTTTGCTTTAGAAGCTGTTTGCAATGCAGATTGTGTTAATTGCTGTAATTCGTTTTCTTCAATATTTGTATAATAAATATCTTCTTTTTTAGGCAAAATAAATGGTTTATGTTCATATCTATAATCTCCATAAGTTTGCATAAACCACTCACTAAGCACATAGGCAAATTCTAATAAAAGACCACAAGGCTTTTCATAATTTTCATGAACAGCTTTATTTCTTGCTTTACGCAAAGCATGTAAAATATTTTTAAGTTGTTCATCAATATAACCTTCACGAATTAAAATATTTATACGATTTACCGCTTTATCTTCTGTCGGTTTTTTTATGTTATCATATTCAAAAATTAAATTTACAACAGTTTCCCCTATCATGCCTAATTTAATTAAACAAGAATTAGGGTCTGTATATAAATATTTTTCTGCTAAATCACCTAAATTTGCTAATACTGGAAATTTTTCTTTTAAAAAATCAAAATTACTCATAATCTATCACCATAAATTATTTTTTATACTTATAATCTTTATTATAATATTAAATTCTATCTTTTTGCGCAAATAATACGCCTATTTTTACATATTAAAAAATTTTTTGAAAATAGCTATATTTGACAACAATTTTAAGATATAAACTTTCTTCAAATTCATTGACTCTTGATTATAAAGCGTTATAATAATAACCGAAATAAATTTTCACGAAAAAAATTATACAACATTTTATATATATTTTTTAAAATCAGGAGGAATTTCATTATGAAAACTGTTCTTATTATTCGTGCTTTATTAGTAGCTATTGCAAGTTTCATTCTTTCCCTTTATATAAATAATCCAACAATTACTGCTTTAACTTTAGGCATTATTTATTTAGGCTTCTTAGCAAATCTCATCACTTATAGACTTATTACTAAAAGAGATAACGAAGCAGAAGCATCTTATCACAGCGCACATAGTTTACAATAATATTAATAATATATTGTAGGCTATTATTATACCTCTGACATAAATACACTTATGTCTTCAAATCAAAACCTATATATTAATCAAATCTTAATCTAATGTATAATTTTTGTGGAGCTTATTATGGATTGAAAAATCTTTAATAAGCTCTTTTTTTATAGTTACATTTCATTAATTTATTCCTTTAAAGTCAATATATTGTTAGTCAAATATTAACATAGTATAATCTTAAAATATGAAATTTATTTTAGGAGCGTTATTTTATGAAATTGAAGCAATGGATTCAAATTTTTCCCATTTTGTCGGGCATAATGTGGGGTTCTGCGGGGATTTTTGTCCGAAAACTTAGCGAATTAGGTCTAAATAGTGTTTCTATTGTCGAAACTCGCATCATTGTTGCTATTATCATTATTATTGCCGGTTTACTATGTTTAGACAAAAAATTACTCAAAATCAAATTAAAGGATTTATGGATTTTTATTTGTGCTGGTATTTTTAGTATGTTAGGTCTAAATCTTTGTTATAACTTCGCCATAAATGAATTGACCTTATCCTTATCTGCTGTTTTATTGAGCCTTGCCCCTATATTTGTATTGATTTTGGCTAGTATTTTATTCAAAGAAAAACTCACTTTGCAAAAAACCGTTTGTGCTATTTTGGCTTTAATTGGTTGTATATTATCTAGTGGCGTCTTAGAAGAAGTCGGTGCTATGAAATGGACTACCATCGGTATTATCATTGGCACTTTAGGTGCATTTTTCTACGGTACATATAGTATATTCTCCAAAATCGCCATGCTCAAAGGCTATCATTCTTTCACAGTTACAATTTATAGCTTAATGGCTGTTGGCATAGCTTTATTGCCTTTTACTGATTGGTTAAAAGTTTGGGAAATCATTCAAATTGACCCAGCGCCTATGAGCGGATTTTTATTATTACATTCTTTGCTTACTTCTGTATTGCCATATATTTGCTTTACTGTAGCTTTAAATTATGTCGAAGCTGGCAAAGTTGCCATTTTAGCCTCTGGTGAACCTATAGCTGCTATGCTCTTTGGTATTTTCTTTTATCAAGAAATACCTACTGTCTTATCTTTAATCGGTCTATTCACTGTTTTATTTGCCCTAGGATTATTGACCATTCCTTTTACAAAACTAAAAAAAATCTTTAATTAAACAAAACTAATCTACAGATATATTTTTCTTATGAAATCTATATCTGTTTTTTTATTTGACAAATATCTCATCTTTCTTTAAAATGTTAACTAAAATTATAGAAAGGTTGACAATATGAGATATAAAACTTCTACACTTTGTGAAATCGCTATTTTAGTTGCCATGATTTCTATATTAGGCTCAATCAAAATTCCTAATATCATTCCTGGCATTGAATTCCAATTATCAGCTCCACTAGCTGTAGCTATTTGTAGTGTCTTTGGTTTTAAAAAATATATCATCAGTGGCATTTTATCTAGTGTAATCTGTTTAGCTTTAGGTACACAAAATATATTAAATGTAGCTATTGCCATGCAATTTCGTCTAATCGTTGGTCTACTTTTATATTTAGCTCAAAATCATCTTTATATGATAATTTTCGCTGGCCCTATCGCTTCACTTATCGCTAGATTTAGTCTATTTTTCTTTTTAGGCAATCTTAGTGCTTTGACATTTTCCATGATTTTATTTACCATTCCTGGACTTATCTTCACTGCTATAGCTTCCCCTATTTTAGTAAATATCTTAAAGAAAATAATTCATAAAAGGAGATAATATTTATGCTCTATAGTATTCGTATGCGTTCAGCTCAAGGTGGAGCTCATGAACATGGTGGTCATCATATTTCCGGTGCTGAACGTTTGATTACAACACAAGATTTAACTACAATCACAGAAAATTTAATTCAACGAGCTTTAACTCATGAAAAAGGCAGAGCAGATTTTATTCGCCTTACTATTGAAGAAGTTAAACCCAAAGATATCATAACTATTCCTATGCTTAAGATGGAAACGTATACGGCTATTAATGTAAGTGATGGACATAAAAATGCTTGTGAATTCTTAGCTAATGCTGGTATTTCTAAAATAGCCATAGATAGTGCTATGTCATCTTTATTATCACTACAAGAAAATATGCGTGGTGCTATTTTAATTGATGCCACTACTGGAAAACGCTTGGATAATACAGGCATGAGAGGAATTCGCGTCAGTCGCATGGATTTCAAAGATACACTACAAGCAAAAAAACATTTTGATGAATTAGGCTATACAGATAATCATGTACAAGAAGCTCTCGTCTTAGCTAGTAAAGTTTTATCCGCACCAAATATCGTAGGAGAATTATGTTGGTCTGATGACCCTAATTATATTATCGGTTATGTATCTGCCAATAATATTTATCACCGTATTACTAAAATGAAACCACTACATAGCAGTCAAGGTGGTCGAGTATTTTTTGTAAAAACACCTGTAGATATCACAGCTTTGCAAAATTATCTTGAAAGACAGCCCGTACTTGTAGATATTAATTTATAAATCGAAATGGAGTTTATCATGCAAGATAATTTAAATAAATATTTAACTGAAATAGAAATTTTACATCAACAGCAATTATATCGAAAACCTATAACTTATATTCCCATTTCTGCCACTAAAGTTCTAAAAGATAATGAAGAATTTTTGATGATGGCTTCTAATAATTATTTAGGGCTTACACATCACCCACAAGTGAAAAAAGCTGCTATTGATGCTATCGAAAAATACGGCACAGGCTCTGGTGGCTCACGTTTGATATCTGGCTCTCATATTTTATTTGCCAAATTAGAACAAGCACTTGCTGAATTTAAATCTACAGAAAAAGCATTGGTCTTTAATACTGGCTATATGGCTAATGTTGGCACTATCAGTGCATTGACTAATAATAATGATTACATCATCAGCGACGAATTAAATCACGCAAGTATAATTGATGGCTGTCGACTCAGCAAAGCTAAAACTTTAATTTATCGTCATAAAAATATGGCAGATTTAGAAAATATATTAAAAAATTTGCCATATTCTCATACGAAATTAATTGTTACTGATAGCGTATTTAGCATGGACGGCGATATCGCTCCTTTAGATGAAATAGCTTATTTAGCACATAAATACAATGCTTTAACTATGGTTGATGATGCTCATGCTACAGGAGTCTTGGGCAAAGGTCATGGCAGTGTAGAACATTTTCATCTACAAGGAAAAATTGATATTCAATTAGGCACTTTAAGCAAAGCCCTCGCTTCAGAAGGTGGCTTTGTCGCTGGCAAAAAAATTCTTATTGAATATCTCATCAATAAGGCTCGCAGTTACATTTTTTCTACAGCACTGACACCAGCAGATATAGCAAGTAGCCTTGAAGCATTAACCTTAATCGCTAACGATAATAGCTTAGTTGATAAATTATACGATAATATTTCCTATGTACAAGATTTATTCCGACAAAATAATATAGATATAAACTTAACGACTCCTATCGTGCCTATCATTGTGCATAGCAATGAAAAAGCTCTGCAAATAGCTCAAAAACTCTATGAAAAACATATTATTTTATCTGCTATCCGTCCACCGACAGTCCCACAAAATCAAAGTCGATTGCGTCTTACTATATCAGCTAGTCATACACAAGAAGATTTGCACTTTGTCATTACTGAATTAATTAAATTACTTTAAAAAGGAGTCAATATCATGAAACTAATATTATTCTTTAATGGCTGGGGAATGGATAATCATGTAGTACAACATTTAAAAATACCTCCTAATTATGAATTAAAAGTTTTAAATTTTCCTTATAAAGTTCAAATAAATCCAGATAACTATGAAGAAATTATTGCTATTGGTTGGTCTTTTGGTTGTTATTATTTAACCAAATACTTAATTGAAACTAAATTATCTTGTAAGGAAATAATAGCTCTAAATGGTCATAATTGTATTCTCGGCAATTATGGTATAAATCTCAAAATGCTAGATTTTACACTAAAAACATTAACTCCTCAAACCTTATTAATGTTTTATAAAAATATGGATATTGATTCCAATTTTAAAATACCTGAAAAAGATTTTTTCTCCATAAAAATGGAACTACAATACTTTAAAGATAATTATCAGGATTTACCATTTATTTTTACTAAAGCCTTTATTGGTGATAAAGACAAAATTATTCCTGCATATAAACAAAAAAAATTATTTATAAGATGAATTGTCAATCCAAGTGCGACACTTCTTTTAAAAA
>OAUS01000223.1_pt1 | contig 49789 bp, 43 predicted proteins | sample 1516801 | NCBI WGS metagenome assembly OAUS01 (sample SAMEA2580001, study PRJEB22360) | human gut metagenome | biome: human gut; feature: human-associated habitat; material: faeces | place: Denmark | collected 2008/2010
TCTCATTGGTCCCCACCGACGAGTACTATACGGCGGATATCGATTTTCCAGAGGGCCTGAGAACCAATTACGGTATCGACCTGCCCGTCTCGCCCGAGACGCAAGCCTCTGCGGAGATCGTAACGGAAGAATTACGCCTGATCGAACGATTCTTCCTCCCGATCAAACGGATCGTGAAAGAAGGATTTTAGTGTAATATTATCCTTTCTTTCCTATGCGTTTATCACAGATGTCACGAGTGACAGAGTCCGCCGCAGACTCTAGTTCCACGATATCCACCATCATAGCTGATTTCATGGTTGATAGCATCTGGCGATCCATATAGTTCAGTAAGGCGACAACCCATAGTAAACCGACTACGATCCAAGGATATAATTTCTTATTTTTCATTTGATTGAGGAAAATAAAAAGGAAAACAAAGCCTTAGAAACATCAGGAGCCACGGTTGTGACCCCTGATGTCAATTGACCAATTTTCAGTATTTTAGATAAAGTTATTTAGAAAGAATTTCGTCGCAGAGTAAACTACATTTGAGAAGCATTCTAGGAATGTGGAACGGACCTTTGAATAGATTGCCTTTGGCAGATTGAGAGAGACTACCATCGAAGTGTAGGTAGCCATACCATTCCCCATATTCTTTGTCGGGGAGATGATTAAATGTGTAATCGTTTATTAGTTTGTGCATTTCGAGATATTTGGCGTCGCCAGTCGCTTGGTAGGCGTAAAGCGTAGCGATAACCGCCTCGCATTGTGGCCACCAGAACTTCATGTCGTGCCAATACTCTTGGGGAGGGAAGTTTTTGCAATCCTTGAAATAGTTGATTCCGCCGTACGTCTTATCCCAGCCCCAGTCCCAAGACCAGTTGAGGATTTGTAAGCCCATCTCTTTCAGTTGAGGGTCCCATCCTCGGTATTTGGCCTCTTCTAAGATAAACCATGCGGTCTCGATGGAGTGGCCGGGATTGATGGTACGCCCGGCGATAGAGTCGATAAACTCACCGTTGGGTCCTACTGTCTCCAAGATAGCCTTGAATTCGGGATGCATGAAATCACGGCGTAGCTCGGCTATGGAATCATCGATTTGTTGTGTAAGTATGGGATCGTTTATGGCCTCACGGATGCGTGCCGCCGTATCGATCAGTATCATGCAGAAAGAATGGCCTTTCGCCACGAGACCTTCACGAAATTTAGGCTCCAATAATCCCGGGGTATTCTTATAGTGTAATACTTGCTTGAATAAGTTCACGGCCTTCTCAGCATAGCCTTTGTCGCCTGATGCCAATGCATAGTGAGCCATAGCGATCGCCGCGAAAGTCTCGGAGAATACGTAACGGCGTTTACGTACAGGGATGCCTGTCGCTGTCACCTCGAAGAACATACGTCCGTCCGTATCAAAACAATGTTTCTCGATGAAATCGATACCGTTTTTACAGGCTCTCAGCCATTCTTCGTTCTTCTCAATGTGATTATAGGCATATGCCAAGATAAAGGCGAATCGTCCTTGGAACCAAACGGATTTAGTGGAGTCCATCAGAGTACCATCCCGGTCTACGCAAGTAAAGTAACCGCCGTTCTCTTTGTCCAGTCCGTATTTCATCCAAAAAGGAAGAATATTGGAAAGAAGCTCATTCCGATAGGTCTTGCCCCAATAAGCTAGATATTCCGATGGATTAGATAAATTGTCAAACGCTGCCATACCTTAGAATTTATTACATCTTTCAAAGAAATTGATAGCCTCTAATTCCGCTTTCATTGCGGCCTCTTCTTCGTCCGTCATATTCCGGAACGGGGTACGGTTCTTGCCGAGATCTAATCCGATCAATTTCATGATGCGTTTTCCTCCGACGATATTACCACGGTAATTGCAGATAACGTTAATAACCTCCTGAGAGAAGTTTTGTCTCTCGCGAGCTGTCTCTAAGTCACCGGCTGCCCAAGCCTCTAGGATACCGGTTAATTCTTTTCCGTTATAGTTTGTGGTACCACCGATACCTCCTTGCGCTCCACCCATCGCAAGGCAAGGAAGAATCGTTTCATCCTGTCCGTGCAACATGTCGAATTTACCATCCTTGTATAAACGACATTGATTGTATTCGTATAAGCTCTCGTATGTATATTTGATACCGGCGAAATTAGGGATACGCCCGTCTACTGCTTTTAAGAAATCCAGCATAGGGAGGAAAGCGTTGTTAAACGCAGGGATATGATAGTAGTAAAACGGTAAGGCAGGAGCGCCGCAAGCGATCTCCTCGCAGTACTTTACCAATTCCTCAATTCGACCGATACGAGGGAAAGGGGTAGCCATAGCGCCAATACCCCAAGCGCCGATCTTTTGAGCATGTTCCGCTAAATTACGGCTAGACTTAACGCATGTGCTACCTACGTGCACGATTACCTTAAAGCCTTCCGGAGCTGCTTCCATCCATTTCTCGGCCAATTTCATGCGTTCTTCCTCTGTCAGCATATAACCTTCTCCGGAAGAACCATTGATGAATACGCCTTTCAGCCCGTTTTTCACAAGAAGTTTCGCATAATCTTCAATGGGCTCGTAATTAACTTCCCCGTTCTCGTAGAACGGAGTAAAGGGAGCATCGATCAATCCTTTAATTTTATCCATATCTGCGTTATTTTTATGAGTTTTAACCTCTGATTTTAATTATGCTGCAAATATAAATAAAATATTTTAATAATATAGTGGTGTTTTATCGAGAAAATGAAATAATTATTTATTTTTTATTTAATTCCTTTGAAATACATATTAAATCATACCTAGAATTTTAGATCGAGATAGCAGGCAGGCTCCTAATATACCCGCTCTTTCACCTAATTTGGATACTTTGATCTGAGTATCACGGGTTACCAAGTTCAAAGAGTACTTCCTGACGGCACTTTTAATAGGTAGGCTTAAATATTCTCCCGTCTGCGACAAGGGGCCGCCCAGTACGACCAGTTCCGGATTGAAAATGTTCATCAATCCGGCTATTCCTTTACCTAGATTAAAACCGATCTCCTCCAGTATCTCAATGGATAGCATATCCTCTTTGTGAATGGCGTCGATCAAGTCAGAGAGCCCGATGTATTCCCCGGCATCGATTTTACTGGCCAATATGGTGTTGCTACCCTCTTTATACCGCTCAAGGAGGGTACGGTATAGGGCAGAACCGGAAGCTCCAGTCTCGAGGCATCCTTTTTTACCGCAATGGCAAAGAATCTCATTCTCGAAGAAGCTGAAGTGCCCAAATTCTCCGGAGAAACCTGATTTCCCGAAATAAACCTTGCCGTCTATGATGATACCGATACCTAATCCCCAAGATATATTGATGAATAGGATATTTTTCTCTCCTTTTACGACTCCTTGAAGATATTCGCCGTAAGCCATGGAACGGGTGTCATTCTCTATATAGATCTTTATATGTAGTTTTTCCTCAAGGATTTGAGACAAGGGCTTCTCCTCAAAGTAAAAAATGCTATAGCTATATCCGGCGAAAGGATTTACCCGTCCGGATATATTAATGCCAATGCTTAATATCTTTTCCCTTGGGATCGGCAACGAGTTTATAAATTCATTGATGCATTCGCAAAGATGGTCTAAAGCGGCTGGTGTGTTTTCGAGTGTATAAGGGATATTCTGCTCAATGCGGATCTTATCTCCTTTAAAATCTAATATGGCTAGATTCAGTTGATCTTTCAGTATATCTACGCCCACAAAATAGCCGGATACGGGATTGAGCCCGTAAATACTAGGTTTACGCCCTCCGCTAGTCTCTTGTTTTCCAAAGTCGAGTATATAACCGTCCTCTTGTAATTCGCTAATTAGCTTAGTGACGGTGGGGATACTGAGATTCATTTCTTTACATACCTCCGCTATAGTAGCGTCTCCATTGGCCATATAATAATGTATGATCTTCTTTTTCAGAAGGCCACTGCGAGTATTGTCATCGGACGAGAGCAAGAACTTAGTTGTCATGGTTATACCTTTATTGAGTGATTAGGGCAAAGGTACAATAAGTTTTTTCAAAAACTAAGCGTAATAAAATAAAATTTTTTCATAAGGAGCTATCTTAATTGTAAGAATTTGTAATAGAAGTTGAATACCATAGTCTGCGGCGGACTCTAGTTATTAATCTTTAAACATTTGATATTATGGGTTTTAAGCGTTACAAATTAACAATTTCTCTTTCTTCGGTAGAAAATCCGGTGGAAATTGAGTTTTATAGTCTTGCTTCCCGAGTTTACAGGAACGTCCAGCGTTTCGTGAATCGTTACAACTCGGATGATATTAACTACTACACAATCCGTTCGTTATGAGTATCGTTGGTGGCATAATCTCTGGCGTTGGCTCTCTCCTTGGAGGCCTTGGTTCTTCCGCTATGAATAACAATGCGGTACAAGATACCAACAAGGCTAACATGGAGATCGCAAAGTATCAAGCACAATGGCAACAACAAGAAAATGAGAAAGCGTACCAGCGTTCTCTAAACATGTGGAATTTGCAGAATGAATATAATTCTCCAACTCAACAAATGGCTCGTATTCGTGCCGCTGGGCTTAATCCTAACCTCGTCTACGGCAATGGTGTTACTGGTAATAGCGCTGGTTCAACTCCGCAATATGAACCTGCTAAATTCAACGCTCCGACTATGCAAGCTTACCGAGGTTGGAATCTTGGCATTTCTGATGCTATTTCCCAGTTTCTTGCTTATCGTACTGCTAAGGCGCAAGTTGATAATATGGAAGCGCAAAATGGCCTCATTCGTCAACAAACGGCTACAGAGGCTACGAGACAGGCGAATATAGCCGCTTCTACCTCTCGCTCCGAGTTTGATTTGAGTATGGCTAAAGAACTCAAGGATGTTTCCGTTTCTTCTGCTATCGCTGATATGAATCAGAAGCAAGCTGGTGCCTCTCAAGGTTGGACGAAGGCTAATCGTGAGGTTATTCAATATGAGCTTGATAAGGCTTTGTTTGATAATAAGATTAAATTGAGTAATGAAGAGTATTTAAAGGCTCTTCAATCCGTTCGTCAACTTCAGCAAGATAACGACATAAATTCGTTTCGTTATCGTATGGAGCGTTTGTTTGGTTCGTCTTCGGATGCTAGCAAAGTAGCTTCTGAACTTTTAAAGAGAATGTCTATGTATTTGATTCGTGATAAGCATGAATTAGATACAATGTTTAATCCTAAATAATTTACATTATGAGAAGAAGAAGAAGAGGTTTTCTCGGTCGTTCCCGTAAACGCCGTATTCGTAGTTATCGTTTAAGTAGAGGAGGTATAAGATTATGAAACCGTTCTGGAAAGTATTTATTCAAGTAGCGTTAGCGTTGATAGACGCTATTCAATCAGTGTTTGGCAAGGATGATGATACACCTAAAGCGTTAAAATCATGAGAAGAAGAAGATTTGGCCGTCGTGCTCGTCGCCTCGGTCGTATGAAACGTTTCGCTCGTAGGTTTAGATAATGGAGTGTCTTCATCGCATTCATTTACCCGACCGTGGAGCCGTTCCCTGCGGTCGGTGCGTGAACTGTCGGAAAAACAAGCGTCAATCATGGGTTTATCGATTGCAGGCCGAGGCGGATGAGTATCCCTTCTCTTTGTTCGTTACCCTTACCTATGATGATGAGCATATGCCTACCACCATGCTCGGTGAGGATTTGTTCAAGACTACGGTTGGCGTTGTATCTAAACGTGATATTCAGTTGTTCATGAAGCGTCTTCGTAAGAAGTATGATCAATATCGCTTGCGTTACTTCTTGACCTCTGAATATGGTTCCCAAGGTGGTCGCCCGCATTATCACATGATATTGTTCGGCTTCCCTTTTACTGGTAAGCATGGTGGCGATCTTCTCGCCGAGTGTTGGAAGAATGGCTTTGTACAGGCTCATCCGCTCACTACGAAAGAGATCGCTTACGTCACGAAGTACATGTATGAGAAAAGCATGGTCCCCGATATCCTTAAAGACGTAAAGGAATACCAGCCCTTTATGTTGTGTTCCCGGATTCCCGGAATTGGCTATCATTTCTTACGTGAGCAAATATTGGATTTCTACCGTCTTCATCCCCGTGATTATGTCCGGGCTTTCAATGGTATGCGAATGGCTATGCCTCGCTACTATGCCGATAAGCTTTACGATGATGATATGAAGGAATACCTAAAAGAGCTTCGTGAGGCTTTCTTTATCAATCAAATGCAGCAAGAATGGCATCATTATATTAACACAAGTCCCCGGCTACGTTATATCGCTGATCAGCTTGAGACAGAGAGTAAGCTGGCTTATGAGAGACGTGCCGAGGAAAAATTAAAATTAAAGTAATGGCTAATATTTTTAATTCCGTTAAGTTGAAACGTCCTAAACGTAACGTTTTCAATCTTTCTTATGAGAGTAAACTAACCGTCAATGCTGGCGAGTTGGTGCCTATTATGTGTAAACCTGTGGTTCCCGGTGATAAGTTTCGTGTCAATACGGAAATGCTAGTCCGCTTGGCTCCGCTGGTCGCTCCTATGATGCACCGTGTAAATGTTTTCACTCATTATTTCTTCGTGCCTAATCGCCTCGTGTGGAATCAATGGGAAGATTTCATCACGAAAGGTGTTGATGGTACCGATACGCCCGCTTTTCCTACCCTTAAATTACCTACCACCGTGGATACTGCGAATGGACATAGATTCTTTGGTGATAGTTCTTTGTGGGATTATCTTGGCTTACCCTCCTTGAATCAGATCGGTAACGCCACATTTCAGACTCAATCACCGAACGGTGTCAAGGCTCCCGCCGGGTATGAGGTCTCTGCTTTGCCCTTCCGTGATTACCTTTTGATCTATAACGAATATTATCGTGACCAGAATTTAACTAGCGAGATTGAGTTCTCACGTGATGGCGGTTCTACAGAGGCTATCACTACGAACCCGTTATTGATGCTTCGCCGCCGTGCGTGGGAGAAGGATTATTTCACGTCTGCCCTTCCTTGGGTTCAACGTGGCCCCGAGGTTACCGTTCCTGTTAGTGGTGCAGGTGGTAGTATGGACGTGGAGTTAAAGAGCAATGCCGCTGATCAGTATTTTGTATCAAGTTCTGATAGCCGTCCGACTGGCAAGCTTGAGGTGGTGAATGGTGTCTTGTTTGCTACTCATGAATCATCTAATACGTCTGTAGGCGCTTATCTTAGCCCGAATAATTTCCAAGTCAACGTTGATGAGATGGGCGTCTCTATCAATGATCTTCGTACCTCGAATGCTCTTCAGCGTTGGTTCGAGCGTAACGCCCGTTCTGGCTCTCGTTATATCGAGCAGATCTTGTCACACTTTGGCGTGCGTAGTTCTGATGCCCGTTTGCAGCGTCCTCAATTCCTCGGCGGTGGTCGTGTGCCTGTCTCCGTATCGGAAGTTCTTCAGACCTCTTCCACGGATGAGACCAGCCCGCAGGCTAATATGGCCGGACATGGTATTTCCGCTAGCGTGAATCATGGTTTTACTCGCTATTTCGAGGAACATGGATATATTATCGGTATTATGTCGGTTATGCCTCGTACCGGATACCAACAAGGTGTCCCTAGGGATTTCCGCAAGTTCGATAACATGGATTTCTATTTTCCCGAGTTCGCCCATCTTGGTGAGCAAGAGATCAAGAATGAGGAATTGTACCTTAACCAGTATGATGCCGACAATAGTGGCACCTTTGGTTATACACCTCGCTACGCCGAGTATAAGTACTCATTAAATGAGGCTCATGGCGATTTCCGTGGTAACATGGCGTTTTGGCATTTGAATCGTATTTTCACGGAGAAACCGAATTTAAATACTACATTTGTGGAGTGTAACCCGAGTAACCGTGTTTTTGCCACTGCGGAGACTTCTGATGATAAGTATTGGATTCAGTTGTACCAAGATGTCAAGGCCCTTCGCTTGATGCCGAAATATGGTACTCCAATGTTGTAATACTATGTTTGAATTTTTTGTTGTTAATTTTTTAGCTTTTTCCTGCGTATGTTTATTACCGCTTATAATTATCATAATCTTTCTTCGGAAGTTATTCAAGAAGAAGTGAGTGACGAATTGATAGTAGAGCCTTCGGATTCTTATACGATTCGCGAGTTGATCTACCGTCTTGCCATGGGAATGCCTGTTAGCTCCGGTGTTCGTAGTGGTGAGTATCCCGACAAGGATCAAGATTTCGATGATGATCTACCCACCGAGCGAGGAGACTTCGATTTGGCTGATTACGCCCAAATGAGCGATGAACTTCGTTCTAAGTACCAAGTAAAGGTTGAAGAGAAGAAAGAGCCTGAGAAGCCAAAAGAAGAGCCGAAGGCTGAGCCTGCGAGTACTTCTGACCAAAGCTCATAATCTTACGTTTTAAAGTGTTGCTGACCTTTTGCCCGTGCCCATGCGTTTTGGACACGGGCTTTTGTCGTTGCGAGCGGTTTTTGGCATTTTTTCGGTAGAAATGAGGTAGCGCAGCGAACGAATTGAGATCGATAAAATGGTAAAAATTGCGACCTCGGCGATTCCCCGAATCGACGTTACACCGAGCTAAATACATTTAACGATAGTTAAAGAATGTGTCTGAAGATACGCAAGTTTCCTTGCGTGCGTGCGCATATAGGTAACTTGATAAATTATATGCGCACTGACACCAAAGATTTATTAACAAATCAATTTGGTGGCAATAACATGAAATAGTACGTTTGTGCAGTGAGTCTAAAACCATAGTTTGCGGCGAACTTCGGACGTTTGATGGCGGTCTTCCTCTGGATCTACGGATTCATGAGCCCTGTAGCCGGTATGGTGGCAGACAGGGTAAACAGGAAGTGGCTAATCGTGGGTAGCTTATTTGTCTGGTCCTTCGTGACTTTGATGATGGGGTATTGCACGGATTTCAATCAGATCTATTACCTACGTGCCTTGATGGGGGTCAGTGAGGCCCTGTATATTCCTGCCGGATTATCGCTTATCACAGATTATCACCAAGAGAAAACACGCTCATTAGCCGTAGGTATCCATATGACAGGTCTATACGTAGGCCAAGCCTTGGGGGGATTCGGAGCTACGGTGGCCAGTGCTTATACGTGGGAAACGACTTTCCATTGGTTTGGTATCATCGGCATCGCTTATAGCGTGGTCTTGATCATCTTCTTACACGATAAGAAAGATCATGTGGAACAAGCCGTAAAACTGGAAAATTATCCGAAAGAGAATCCGATTTCCGGTGCGTTTAAAGGATTAGGGATGTTATTCACGAACATCGCTTTTTGGATCATTCTTCTTTATTTCGCCACGCCGAGCTTACCGGGTTGGGCGACAAAGAACTGGCTCCCTACCCTATTCGCTGAAAATCTCTCGTTGGATATGTCCGAGGCCGGTCCGTTATCTACATTCACGATCGCTATCTCTTCCTTTATAGGGGTAATCGCCGGAGGTATTTTATCCGATAAATGGATCCAGCGGAATGTCCGGGGACGTGTATACACAGGCGCCATCGGTTTGGCATTAACGATACCCTCTCTCCTATTACTAGGATTTGGGCACAACTTCCCGATGATTATCGGCGGTGGTCTTTGCTTCGGTATCGGTTATGGTATATTCGACGCCAATAATATGCCTATCCTTTGCCAATTCATCTCCCCCCGTTATCGGGCTACAGCCTATGGAATTATGAATATGACCGGTGTATTTGCCGGAGCCGCCATCACGGATATACTAGGAAAATCTACCGACGCTGGTAATCTTGGCCATGACTTCGCCATGCTAGCCGGATTGGTACTCATCGCACTTTTAATCCAAGTGATCTTCTTACGTCCGAAAGTCGCTAATATGACCGACGAATGCTAATTAATCTCATCCAATAAACTAAATAAACAACAAAAAAGTAATTCATTATGAAGAAGAATCTACTGCTCTTAATGCTTGCGCTCCTACTTCCGGCATTTATGTACGGACAAGAGCAGACAGTCTCCGGAACAGTGCTGGATACCTATAACATGGGTGTCCCCGGTGCGTCTATCGTTGAAAAAGGCACGACAAATGGAACGATTACCGATTTCGACGGTAATTACACTCTCACCGTATCCAACAAAAACGCCACATTAGTATTTTCTTTCATTGGGTACAAGACACAAGAAATTCCAGTAGCAGGGAAAGCCAAAGTAGACGTGATCCTACAAGAAAACGCCGAACAGCTAGACGAAGTAGTGGTAACCGGTTACGGTGGCTCACAAAAGAGAGCGACCTTGACAACCTCTATCTCTAAATTGGATAACGCCGTACTGGAAAACGCAGCGATGTCTAACGCCGGACAATCCTTGCAAGGAACCGTATCTGGTTTGCGCGTCGTAAACACGACCGGTCAGCCGGGAGCAAACCCAAATATCGTACTTCGTGGCGGAGCTACCATAACAGGTAAGGATAATGGCGCATTGGTCGTTGTAGATGGTATCGTGCGCAACTCATTGGCCGACATCAACCCCTCCGACATCGAGTCTATCCAAGTATTGAAAGACGCAGCCTCAACCGCTATCTACGGTGCCCGTGCCAATGGTGGCGTAATCTTGGTTACCACGAAACGTGGTAAAGAAGGATCCGCTTCCGTCTCTTACAAGTTCAAGGGAGGTGCCAACTTTGCTCGCACAGGTTATGATTACTTAAACGCTCACGATTATATTTACTACAATCGCTTAGGATACCAAAGAACAGGACGTTCAGGCATGGATAACCAAATGGGATACGGTATCGGGAATGACCTATTTGATATCCGTTATTTGGATGACAGTACCAAAGGCCTCTTGGCAGAAGGTTGGCAACAAATGCAAGACCCAACCGATCCGAATAAACAAATCTTATTCAAGGATTACTCAGGGCAAATGAAAGACGCAGCCTTCCAAGACCCTTCTTTCACGCAAGATCATTATATCAATATCACAGGAGGTAACGACAAAGGTACATTCGCAGCCAGCTTAGGTTACTACAAAGAAGACGGTCTCATTAAGGGAACCAGCTACGAGCGTTTCTCCGGGACATTCAATGGATCCTATAAGATATTTCCGATCTTGACAGTCAACGCTGGAACGACTTATACATGGTCTCGCCAGCCGGGTCTTTGGATCGGATCATATGAGTTCTTCTATCGCACAATGAGCCAACGCCCTACATGGAACCCATACATGGAAGACGGATCTCCCGCTTCAGGCTTCGGCACGGGTGATGGAAACCCTCTTTACTACAAAGATAAATTAACGAATACGAATGGAACCCGCCGCTCTACCTATAATATCGGTTTTGATCTAGAGATCATCCCGAAGAAATTAATCTTGAAAGAGAATAGCACCCTATACCACGTAGACGATCAAACAGATAAGTTCGAGAAATCTTACCAACAACAAAACGCCACTAGCCCGAATCTTACCCGTAAGGCTGAGGCCAAATATATAAAGCAGAACCAACAGCAACATAGTGTTACTTTGACGTACACAGACACATTCAAAGAAAAACACAATCTGGAGGCAATGCTTGGTGGCGAGTATTTCAATTGGCATCAATATACGCTGAACGCAAGGACCGAAAATTCTCCGTCGGATGACATCCCTACTTTGAACGCTGGTAGTAATCGTACCTATACCTATAGCTACAAGGAAGGCTATCGTATCCTTTCTGGCTTTGCCCGTGTAAACTATAACTACAATTACAAATACCTATTATCGGTCGTAGCTCGTTATGACGGAATCTCCAAGTTGAGCGATAACCGTTGGGGCTTCTTCCCGGGTATCTCCGCTGGTTGGAATATCATGGAAGAGGAGTTCTTTAAGGAATCGAAGTTGGTAGATGTGATCTCTAACCTGAAGCCTCGTATCAGCTACGGCGTGAACGGTAACGTAAACGGATTAGGATACTACGACGTATATGGCAGCTATGGGCAGAAAGACGCGAACGGATCGATCATAACAAACTATGATGGCTCTGTAGGTTTCTATAATGACAAATTGGTAAACGGTGGATTACGTTGGGAGCAAAGTAAATCTTTCGAAGTAGGTTTGGATATAGGATTCTTCAACAATCGCCTGAGCTTTATCCTAGACTATTATAATCGTACGACTTCCGATTTGTTGACAGATTTGGATTTACCCAATTACACTGGTTTCAACAGCATCAAAACCAACTTGGGAACTTTACGTAACCAAGGTTTCGAGATGGAAGTAAAAGCGAATATCCTAAACAACGTAAACGGATTCAGTTGGGATGTATCAGCAAACTTATCTACGGTAGCGAACAAGATTGTCAAGCTTCCGGCCAATGGGAACGAAAATAACCGCCAAGGAGGTTACCAAGTATACGACCCGCAAAAGGGTGAAGTCGTATGGGTTGGCGGAAAACAAGAAGGTGGTAAGCTGGGTGATTTATTTGCCTTCAAGCAAGATCATATCTTCAAGGATTGGGATGACGTGAAAGCGAATGCCAATAACCGCTACGACGCAATTGGAGAATTGTATGGCCCCGCCGCATGGGAAGCTTTAAAGGATAAGGCAGGTAAGCAACCGATCGAGCCGGGTGACGTTTGTTGGGCCGACTTGAACAATGATGGCGTAATCAACAATCTAGACCGCGTGAAAGTAGGTAATCTTTTCCCGACAGTAACCGGTGGTTTCTCCACGACATTAGGCTATAAAGATTTCTCTTTATACGCTCGTTTTGATTATGCGTTAGGGCATACGCTGTATAACGACTTAGCCGCACGTTCACTTGGACAATATCAAGGTTCGTTTAACATCATCGATATGGTGAAAGACAGTTGGTCGGAGACAAACCAGAATACGGATATACCTAAGTTCTACTATGCCGATCAGTTGAGCAAGAAGAATATTACTCGCTCCAACAATGGTTTGACAGCAGTTGACAACAACAGCTCCCGCTTCTACGAAAAGGGTGATTATCTAGCTTTACGTGAAATCACATTGACTTGGAACCTACCGAAGAAATGGATTAACAAAGCCTTGATGAGCAATGCCTCTGTTTATGTAACCGGACAAAACTTGTTCTACATCACAGGATATACCGGTGTATCTCCGGAACCGGCGGTAGATACTACCTATGGTCAAGGTCTTGATAACGGTAGATACCCAACTCCTAAAACGGTTCTTCTTGGTTTATCCGTAACATTTTAGTCAAACCCATTAAAAAAGACAGACATTTATGAAAAAGATAATTATAGCCATGATGGCAGCAGTCTCATTACTGAATTTCAGCGGATGCGACTCCTTGGACATGGAACCCGTAAGTAGTATTTCCGACGCAAACTATTGGAAATCCCCGGACCAGTTTAAGGCATTCAACATAGGTTTACACGGATTGCTCCGTTCACAATCCAGTTATAACATATTCGTATTGGGCGAACCTCGCTCGGACATCTACGGAGATCAGCCGTTCGGAGGCGAGGCTACCCAAGGCGTAGAGCGTTTCTCATACAATACGATCAACGCAGAGTTTACAGGAATCAGCAACTTCGCTAATTTTTATACGACACTGAACCAAATCAACTTGATGATCCGTAGAACGAACGAGACCGATTTATTAGGCGAGGCCGAAAAGAACTATTACTTAGGGCAGGCTTACGGTTTACGCGCCTATATCTATTTCCATTTGTTACGCTCTTGGGGAGACGTTATCATTACTACGGAGCCAACCTTAGGTAGCGAATTGGACATCTCTCACCTTGATAAGGCCGCTTCTCCAGCGAGTGAGGTGATGGATCTGATCAAGAAGGATATCGATGCCTCGGAAAAAGCTTTTGGCGGAGATTATTCTTATAAACAAGGAAAGTGTTATTGGTCTAAACCCGCTACCTTGATGCTGAAAGGTGAGGTTTATCTATGGAGCGGACGCCAGATGGGTGGCGGCACGGGCGATTATACCGTAGCCAAGACAGCCTTGCAAGATCTTCAACAAAACGGCAACTTAAAGCTGCAAGAGAAATTCACGGACGTTTTCTCTTTCAACAATAAGGAGAACAGCGAGATGATCTTCGCACTCCATAGTGGTAAGGAGGATGATTTCATGATGTGGAGAGACTATAACTGGCGTAACAATATGGTACCTCAACGTGAGTACATGGCAGGCTACTGTGACGAGACAGGAACTCCATTCCTTGAAATACCGGGATACAACCTACAAGGCTTAATGCGCTACCAAGTAAAGAAAGATCATTACCTAAAATCATTCCGCGAAGGTGATACCCGCTTGAAAGGTACCTTGAAGGCCGTTTATAAAAAGCACGAAGACGGCACCTTGGAGTATATCGCACCAATCCAATACAAGTTCCAAGGAACCACCTTGGAAGGTAGTAACGAGAGAAGTTGGTACGATGATTATCCTATCTATCGCTATGCGGATGCCTTGCTATTATTAGCCGAGGCTAAGGCCTTGCTCGGAGAAGATCCTTCTACAGAGATCAACGCCGTTCGCGAGCGTGCTTACGGTTCCGAATATTTTAACGCACATAAGAACGAGGTGGCTTATCCGAATGACAAAGGAAGTTTCTATAACGATAACCCGTTTGAGGCGGGCGACGAGAATGTGATGGAAGCTATCCTTAAAGAGAGACTTCGCGAGTTCTTCTTTGAGGGTAAACGTTGGTACGACTTGAGACGCTTCGGTAAGGATTATGTATTAAAATATACCACAGCACAAGAATCACGTTTATTATGGCCGATCAATGAAGGGGCATTGACAAACAACCCCGCATTGAAACAGACTCCCGGATACTAATCGTACATAGGTTTAAGGCGATTGGATATAACTAGGTTTTTGGCACGAATTCCAAAGGGGCTTTGTTCATATGAATGAATATCGCTACCTTTGGAATTCACATATCTATTAATTTCAACCTACAAACAAAAAACATCATGAAAAAAACTTTCCTGTATTTCTGCCTTCTTTTCATCGTACAAACGGCTTTTGCGGCAGACAGTCTTTATGTGCGAGAGCAACAAATCCCCATCTTGATAGACCGGATCGACAATGTACTTTACGAGATGCGGATACCGGCCCAAAAAGGGGATGTATTAAACGAGATCACGATACAGATCGGAGACAATGTCGACCTGTCGGACATCCAAGCGATACGTCTATTTTATAGCGGAGTGGAAGCTCCATCCCGCAAAGGGGAACATTTCAGTCCCGTTACGTACATATCCAGCCATATACCGGGAAATACCCGTAAGGCTCTTGAATCTTATTCCGTACGGCAAGATGAGGTTAGCGCCCCCTTGTCGCGCACGGTAAAACTAACCTCTAAGCAACCGATGCTTAAAGGCATCAACTATTTCTGGGTAAGTATCCAGATGAAGCCAGAGACTTCCTTATTGGCAAAAGTAGCGACCACGATGCCTAACGCACAGATCAACAACAAACCGATCGACATCACTTGGAAAGGAAAGGTGGACGAACGCCATGTAGGTATCGGCGTACGCCAAGCCGGGGATGACGGATCGGCGGCCTTCCGCATCCCGGGATTAGTGACGACGAATAACGGAACATTACTCGGAGTCTACGATATTCGCTATAATAACAGCGTGGACCTACAAGAGAAAATCGATATCGGAGTAAGCCGCAGTACCGATAAGGGACAAACTTGGGAACCGATGCGAGTAGCCATGACTTTCAAACAAACGGATGGCCTGCCCCACGGACAAAACGGCGTGGGAGACCCATCGATCTTGGTAGACGAAAAGACCAATACGATCTGGGTAGTAGCCGCATGGACGCATGGTATGGGTAACGAACGGGCTTGGTGGAACTCCATGCCGGGAATGACACCGGACGAGACCGCCCAACTTATGCTCGTGAAAAGTGAGGACGATGGTAAGACGTGGAGCGAACCGATCAATATCACCTCCCAAGTAAAAGACCCGTCTTGGTATTTCCTATTGCAAGGCCCGGGACGAGGCATCACGATGCAAGACGGTACCTTGGTCTTCCCGATCCAGTTTATCGACGCTACCCGTGTGCCCAACGCCGGCATTATGTATAGCAAAGACCGCGGGAAAACATGGCACCTGCATAACTTAGCCCGCACGAATACCACAGAGGCGCAAGTTGCCGAGGTAGAGCCGGGCGTATTGATGTTAAATATGCGTGATAACCGGGGCGGTAGCCGTGCCGTGGCCACCACAAAGGATTTAGGCAAGACATGGACAGAGCATCCTTCCAGCCGTAGCGCCTTACAGGAATCCGTTTGTATGGCCAGCTTGATCAAGGTAAACGCCAAGGATAACATCACCGGCAAGGACCTTCTACTCTTCTCCAATCCGAACACGACGAAAGGGCGTAATCATATCACGATCAAGGCGAGTCTGGACGGTGGACTTACTTGGCCCACGGAGCATCAAGTCTTATTAGACGAGGCCGAGGGGTGGGGATATTCCTGTCTTTCGATGATCGATAAGGAAACGGTAGGAATCTTCTACGAGTCAAGCGTAGCACATATGACCTTCCAAGCTATCAAATTACAGGATATCATTCATCAATAATCTAAGTATATGCGATATATACTGCATTTTGCAATTGTTTTAAGTTTCTTGTATTCCGGGCCTCTGATGGCCCGGAATCCTGTTTTATTGCCCTTGCCCCAAAAATACGTCCGGACAAACGCTTCGTTCCATCCGAAGGAAATCGCAGTTTCTTCCGAAGGGAAACTCCGTTCCATCCTAATGGAATTCTTGGAGGAGCTGCCGGTAAGCGTCCAACCGGACAGCCGATACAAGATAGAGGTTTCCTTGGTTGACAAATTGGACGGAGTCCCCCTCAACTCCGAGGAGGCTTATCAACTAAGCGTCTCTTCCCGGGGCATAACCATCCGGGCAGTGTCCGAGCAAGGGGCTTATTGGGCGATACAGACCTTACGCCAACTGACCGAGCGACGAGGAAACCAATATTCCATCCAAGGTTGCGAGATCACCGACTGGCCTGCTTTCCGCATACGAGGATTCATGCAAGACGTAGGGCGGAGCTATATCTCCATGGAAGAACTGAAACGGGAGATCGAGGTACTTTCCCGCTACAAGATGAACGTATTTCATTGGCATCTCACGGAGAACCAAGCTTGGCGTCTGGAGAGCAAGATCTTTCCGATGCTGAACGACAGCTGCAATATGAGCCGTATGCCCGGAAAATATTACACGATCGAGGAGGCAAAGGAGCTGGTTCGCTTTTGTAAAGAACATAACGTACTACTCATCCCGGAGGTAGATATGCCGGGACATAGCGCCGCTTTCATACGGGCCTTCCGTCATGATATGCAGAGCAAGGAGGGTATGGCGATCTTGAAACTATTGATGGACGAGGTTTGCGAGGTATTCGAGGAGGTTCCTTACTTACATATCGGTACGGACGAGGTAAAGTTTACCAATCCAAAGTTCGTACCCGAGATGGTCGCTTATATCCGTGCGAAAGGGAAACAAGTGATCTCTTGGAACCCGGGATGGGAGTACAAGCCGGGTGAGATCGACATGGAGCAAATGTGGAGTTACCGGGGAAAAGCGCGACCGGGCATTCCCGCGATCGACTCCCGTTTCCATTATATCAACCATTTTGATACGTTCGCCGACTTGATCGGCTTATACACCAGCCGTATTTACAATGAACCGCAAGGAAGCCATGATTTGGCGGGTACGATCCTTGCCGTATGGCACGACCGGGTCGTACAGCCGGAGGACAAATTGATCCGGGAGAACAATTTGTATCCGAATCTATTAGCGATCGCCGAACGTTCTTGGTTGGGCGGCGGCTATCAATATTTCGATAAGAACGGAACGATGCTGCCTATCGATCCCGATAACGAGGAACATAAGGCATTTGTCGATTTTGAGCGGCGGATGTTATGGCATAAAGAACATCATTTCCAAGGATACCCGTTCGCCTACGTCAAGCAAACCAACGTGAGATGGCGTATCACCGACCCTTTCCCGAATGATGGGGAACTGACCCGTTCTTTCCCTCCGGAAAAGTCGCTTCAAGCGCAATATACCTATGAAGGGAAAAATTACGGTACGCACGACGCCATCGGTGCCGGTATCTACCTGCGCCATGTCTGGGGACCGCTGGTTCCCGGTGCCTATAAAGACCCGCAACCGAACCATACCGCTTACGCATGGACTTGGATCTATTCGCCCAAGGCGCAAGAGGTAGGTACGTGGATCGAATTTCAAAATTATAGCCGTTCTGAAATGGATCTACCTCCAATGCAAGGAAAATGGGATTATAAAGAAAGCCGTATCTGGGTAAATGATCAAGAGATAACGCCCCCCGTATGGACCGCTACCCACCGGGAGAAGTCCAATGAGATCCCACTGGGGAACGAGAACTGCGTAAGCCGTAAACCAACCCCGGTCCATCTGGAAAAAGGCTGGAACAAGGTGTTCATGAAGCTTCCGGTCGGTACGTTCAATACCCCCGAGGTCCGTCTGGTGAAATGGATGTTTACGTTCGTTTGCGTCACCCCGGATGGAGAGAAAGCGGTGGAAGGACTGGTTTACTCTCCGGATAAACAACTTAAATAACGTCTAATTCGGTTGAATGAAATGAGAAAAATAATAGGAATCTTATCCATCTTCCTCGCTTTCGCATTTATGAGCCAAGCGCAAAAGATCAAGGTGGCTTGCGTAGGTAATAGCGTGACCTACGGCTACGGAATCAAGAACAGGGAAACAAACTGCTACCCGGCCCAATTGCAACGGATGCTTGGAGATGCCTACAAAGTGGAGAACTTCGGGCATAGCGGGGCTACTTTATTAAACAAGGGATATCGTCCTTATACCCAACAAGAGGCGTATCAAAAGGCATTGAAGTTTGCCGGGGATTACGTGATCATCCATCTGGGATTGAACGATACGGACCCTCGGGCATGGCCGAATTACCGGGATGATTTCGTCCGGGACTATCTTTCCTTGATCGAATCCTTCCGGAAAGCCAATCCGAGATGCAAGGTATGGGTTTGTCGCATGACTCCGATATCTCATCGCCATCCTCGTTTTAAATCCGGTACAAGAGACTGGTACTGGATGGAGCAAGCGCTTATCGAAGAAATCGCCCGGATAGCCGGCGCGACTTTGGTCGATTTGCAGGAAGGATTATACGACCGTCCGGATCTATTGCCTGACGCATTGCATCCCAACGCTGAAGGTGCCGGTATCTTGGCCCGCACCGTTTATGGGGCGCTAACCGGCGATTACGGAGGATTACAGCTTCCTGCCATCTATTCGGACCGGATGGTCTTGCAACGGGATCAACCGCTTCCTATATCTGGCATCGCCAACCAAGGGGAGAAAGTAACCGTTACCCTCGCCGGACAAAAGAAGGAGACCGTAGCCGGTACGAACGGGAAATGGACTGTCACGCTCGATCCCTTACGGGTAAGCGGGAAATCCTATACCTTAACGGTTTCTACCCCCAGCCGCACGCTGAACTATCGGGATGTAGTAGCCGGGGAAGTCTGGCTATGCTCCGGACAATCCAACATGGCGTTCCGGGTAAACGAGAGCGTAAAGGAAGAACAACAGCAACAATTGGATTACGCGAAACAACACTCGCAAATCCGTTTATTCGACCTAAAGCCCCGCTGGGAGACCTACGCCGTGGAATGGGACGCTTCCGTACTGGATTCATTGAACCGCCTGCAATATTACCACGACGCCCAATGGGAAGTATGCGACACGCGGAATACCGCACGCTTCTCGGCCATAGGATTTGCCTTCGGGCGTATGCTGGCCGATAGCTTACAAGTACCCGTAGGATTGATATTGAACGCTGTTGGCGGCTCGCCTACGGAGGCATGGATCGACCGGAAAACACTGGAATTCGAGTTTTCGGATATCTTACAGAATTGGACGAAGAACGACTTTATCCAAGATTGGGTACGTGAACGGGCGGCCTTAAACATCAAGCAAGCATCCAACCCGCTCCAACGCCATCCGTATGAGCCTTGTTATCTGTTCGAGGCGGGTATCCAACCCCTTCATCAATATCCCATCAAAGGGATTATTTGGTACCAAGGAGAATCGAACGCCCATAATATGGAAGTACACGAACGATTATTCCCGCTATTGGTGAACAGCTGGCGCCAGAATTGGAACGCAGACCTGCCTTTCTACTATGTCCAACTATCCAGCATAGACCGCCCGAGTTGGACTTGGTTCAGGGACAGCCAACGCCGCCTGGCGCAAACCGTATCGAATACGGGTATGGCCGTTAGTAGCGATCGCGGGGATTCTTTAAACGTTCACCCTACCCGAAAAAAAGAGATTGGCGAACGACTGGCACATTGGGCCTTGAACAAGACCTACGGACATAACGTAATCCCATCCGGCCCTTTGTTCCGCAGCGCAACGTTTACCGATAACGCCGCCTATATCACTTTCGATTACGCAAAGGGCTTGACAACCTCCGATGGGGACCCCATCCGTACATTCGAGATCGCCGAGCAGGAAGGACTTTACTATCCGGCGCAAGCCGTGGTAGAGAACGGGAAAGTAAAGGTGTGGAACGATCAAGTGACTCACCCGAAGCTGGTACGCTACGGCTGGCAACCCTTCACGAGAGCGAATCTTATAAACGAGGCGGGCATGCCGGCCTCTACGTTCCGGGCAATAAAAGAATAAGCTATGCATAATAAACAACAAATCACCGGCTGGTTGTTCCTCCTGCTACTCTGCGTAGCGGGATGCGGCCAGCCTGTATCTAAAAAACAGAACACCATGATAAACTGGACAAAATTACCGGATCTACCGGGAGCAGCCGATACGGCTTCCCTTGGCGTTTCCGCCCCGTTCGCCGGCATCCATAACGGCGTATTGATCGTTGCCGGAGGTTGCAACTTTCCGGACAAACCCGTCACCGAGGGAGGAGCCAAGCGATATTATAGCGAGATATTCGTCCTTCTTCCCGAAGGCTGGAAAGAGATCGACCGACTGCCTCGTCCCGTCGCCTACGGCGCTACGGTTTCCACCCCAGAAGGTATCGTTTGCATCGGAGGAAACAACAGTGATTCTTCCTTGGTGGAGGTCTCCCGCATCTCCTATAACCCCACGAAAGGAGAGGTAACGGTTTGCGCCTTACCCTCCTTACCATCTCCAATGGATAATCTCTCGGCCGCATTTACCGGACAGGAGATTTACGTAGCAGGGGGAAATGAGAACGGACAGCCCTGCCATACCTTCTTACGCCTCAACCTAGCGAATATCGAAAAGGGATGGGAACAACTACCGGACTTCCCGGGAGCAGCCCGTGTACAACCGGTATTAGCGGCCGGAGAAAGTCCCAACGGCACACGTATCTATCTAGCCGGAGGCTTCCAGCCCATCCTAAACGAAGAGGAACCGATCGTCCCGACGGATGTATTGGTATTCGACCCGGCAACTTTTACCTGGCAACAAGAGACCGTTCTTCCCCCGTTTAAGGACGGAGCGAACCGTACCCTAACAGGAGGCTGTGCCGTGACTTTCCAAACGGATAAAATCTTATTTATGGGAGGTGTGAACTACGATTGTTTCCTAGCCGCCATCGCCCGACCGATCCATTTAGCGAAAGCGGAGGCGGCGCGAGATTCAGCGGCCATTACCCGCCTAGAAGCGGAGGCCAAGGCCTATATGCACCATCCGGTAGAATGGTACCGATTCAATACCACCTTACTCCAATACGACCTATCCACGAAAGCATGGAGCGATCTGGGCGAATATGAGCAGTTGGCCCGTGCCGGAGCGGGAGCGGTTATCCAAGATGGCCGATTAACCATCATCAACGGAGAATTGAAACCGGGTATCCGCACGCCGCAAGTGAATCAAGCGAAATTATAATAGGGATTTAGTGGGATCGCTGGTAAGTTTGCCAACGATCCCTGTTTACTTTTCCCACCCGATTTTCAGTATCCGGAGTCTATTTAGAGCATACGTATCCCAAGGCAAATCCTAGACAATAAGCACGTAAATAATGTTCTTATATAAATCATTGAACATAAACATCTTAAAAAGACGATTATACTTTCCGCAAAACACGTACGTGTTTTTGGAAAAAGTCGTACATGTTTTTCGGAAAACACGTACATGTTTTTACTGAATCACACGACAGAAAACAAGAGCGTATATGGAAATATACAATAAGCCTACCTTATCATCAGATCTGAACAGTATTTCTTCCTAATCTCTATTTCATAGATATTTTGGTGCAGTTACCTTGAATAAATCTTGATTATCCAGCTTTTAGCATTATCTTTGTTCTTAGAATATATTAACATAACCAGCTAAACATACTAAACACATGAAAACCAACATCGCATTATTAATAGAGCAATCCGTTAACGTTATAGACTCCTTAAATAAAGGACTACGATTAACACACGAAGAACAACAATTTTTTTGTGAACACTTCGAACGTGAAGAAATCAAGAAAAACGAGTTTACCATAAGAATCGGTGATTACGAAAAATATCTTTATTTCATAGAAAGTGGTATCCTACGCTATTGGACTGCACAAGAATATGGTGATCCGGACAAAGAAGTCACCTTTTGGTTTTCTTTCCCGGGCGAATTCGCCAACTCGTACTTTTCCCTTAAAGAAAATCAGCCATCACTCATACATATACAAGCATTGACAGACTGTGTAATCTGGAAATTATCGAAGCTAGACTTAGCTGATTTATATCAAACCTCCCTAAACATAAATAAGATTGCAAGAATTGTTCTCGAAGATGCTTTATGCCGGAAAATAACGAGAGAGACCTTGCTACTTGGTTCCTCCGCCGAAGCTATTTATGAGGATCTTATAACCAAAGAAAAAGAACTGATTAATAATATACCATTAAAGTATTTGGCATCTTACATAGGAGTCACCCCTCAAAGATTAAGTCAAATAAGGAGAAAAGTTCATTAATAAGACAACTTATTTTTCGTTCCACTTTTGCGTTAGAGAATTATAATGAAGAATCTGTTGTGTTAAATCTTCTTTATAAAGCAAGAAACCTAAGTAAATAATTAAAATAGTTTCATTTCATAATATAATAACTGTCAATAATTTTGTCAAATTAAAAGAGAGGAGTTTATATGCAAAACGAATTTGACAACATGACATTAAAAGACTTCGAAAATAGAGGTCAAGACTTATTAACCAGAGCAAAACAGGTTGATGATTATATATCGTATAGACATAGAATCCAGCATTTACCTTATCGTGTCATCTCTTTGACCGGTTCTAGTGCCCACATGAGAGTGATCGATCCATATTCAAATAAAGAAAAAGAAATGATCAGTTTCGTTTCCAATGATTATCTGGGCTTATCACACCATCCAGAGGTTATAAAAGCAGGGATTGATGCGCTTGAACAATATGGAGCCGGAGCGGGGGCCAGCCCTTTGATTGGCGGGCACAACTTCTTGCATGAGCAGTTAGAGCAAGAGATCGCTCATTTCTTGAAAAATGAGTATGCAATAACCTATACATCCGGATACGCCGCAAATTGTAGCACATTACTAGCCATGATGGGTAAAGAAGATATCGCAATCATGGATATGTTTACTCATGCGAGTGTATTTGACGGTTGTTTATGTACCAATACAAAGAGGTTCCTTCACAACGACATCGATTCCTTGGTGCATGTCCTAAACAACGCAAAGAGCTTCAAAAATCGCTTTGTAATTATTGATGGCGTTTACTCCCAAGATGGGGATATCGCCTTTCTTGATCAAATTTATACCGTATGTAAAGAGCATGACGCATTCCTCATTGTTGATGACGCTCATGGTATTGGTGTATTAGGCAAAACAGGCCGAGGAATTATTGAGGATTATGATCTTCTCGACAAAGTAGATATAATTACCGGAACATTCAGCAAAGCTTTCGGATGCGTGGGAGGTTATGCCATAGCCAGAAAAGAGATCATAACTTTACTCAGATATTATTCAAGGCAAAATATATTTTCCGCTGCCGCTACACCCCAAACCGCCGCATCCGCAATAAAAGCCATCCAACTGATTGACCAAGAACCCCAATGGAGAAACACACTAGCCGACAATATCGAATATTTTAAAACCGGACTTGAAACCTTAGGTCTTGATTATGGTAATACCGAATCAGCGATATTCCCCGTAATGGTACGTAATGAACACTATGTGAAAGAAGCAGCTCGCATATTATTTGAGCAAGGAATATATGTAAACCCAATCAGTTATCCAGCTGTACCGGAAAAATTATCCCGTCTTCGCTTCAGCTTAACAGCTATGCATACGAAGGAGGAGTTGGATAAGACATTTAGTATCCTTGAAAACATTAGGAAGAAATACAAACTAGCACAAATATAATCACATTTATAAATTATATAAAGATTAGTAGCTTTGTTATTTACAGCAAAAATCAATAATTTAGAAACCTTCACTTTTACAAAGAAAACAATCATGATAAAAATTATCATTTATTCATACGGCATCTCAAGTAGTTAATATATATTCATCACTATAAAATCAATAAATATCTACTTTAGCAAAGTGAATATTTACACAAATATACATAAAATTCAATATATGAAAACTAGACATTTATTAAATATATTATTATTAGCACTTTATACAAGCAGCTGTAATAAAGAAGACACCCCTCTAATCAAAACAGAAACTGTCAAAATATTTCTTTTATCAGAAACAAATAGAATCCAAAATGAAGATATTGAAAATCATGAATATATACTAGCAAAAGAAGAAAATCAAGTCGATTTTCAAGAAATAAATATTTCTGCGATCGAGGGTTTCCATTATGAAAAAGGGTATGAGTATGAATTACTAGTTGAAAAAAAGACCCTCGTTAATACTAATTTTGACAATAATCAGACTAAATACAAATTAATTGAGTTAATCTCAAAAAACAAAGTAGATTTTAAATATTTGATTATAACTAAAGAAAATCCCTTCATACTACATTCAGCCGGAGGCAGATTCGAAATACCTCTGCAATGTATAAAAGAAAAATATATTAACAACAAATTATCAGAAAAAGAGCACCATCCTTTAAAAGGATTAAAATATAAGATTGGAACTAATTATGGAGGTATTACTAATATAGTAAAAGAAGGGAAAGAAATCGGTTTTTACAAAATAATTATCGAGAGATATGGAGCATACAACATGAATGGAATTCCTGAATGGTTTTGTGCTTTTTACACTAAAAATGCAAATTTAAATTTTGACCTAAAACCATCTCCAATCTATGAGCAAATATTTGAGCAACCACAAACTAAAGGAGAGCAGTATCTTATCCTTCCGATCATAAATATTTCAATTGGAACATTTGATATATAAAGATCCTATATTAAAATGCAACAAAATTAACACAGCAATTATTCACCTTATAAATATATATTATCATGAAAAAAGAAATCTTTATCTTACTAACTGCTTCACTTGTAGTTTCTTCATGCGTTGACAATGAAGATATATACAAAAATCCAGACAATAGTAAAAAGGATCAAGTCTTAACACTATCCAAATATCCTCAGAAAGTCATAGACATTGAAACTGGCAGTAAAGAACACTTAGCTCTTTTAAATGCAACCACACGATCTACCTTTCTCATTAAGGATAGTGTTTGGCCGGATAAAAAAGGTCATTCACTCATATATGAAACAAATGAACACGGTACAACAGCCAATACAATGAGATACATCTATTTGGGATCATTACTGAAAGGTGGCTCGCTAGAAGAACAGCGTTTTCAACGCTTAACAAACGAATTAGACCCTCTTTATATATCCTACTCTTTTCCTGCTAAGATTGTAGGAGATATAATAGAGAAGCCCAGCTTGCAGTCGCAAAGAACATCTTTAAGTAAAATAATGAATCAAGAAGGGATGACAGGCAAACAGATTGTTTCATTTATCTATGACATGAATCAGTTCACCTATTATAATGAATTAAAATTAGCATTTAATTGCAATATAGACGTTGCAAGTGTTTTTAACATATCTACAAGTGTTGCGCAAGGAAAGATCAGGAAGAAATGTGGATTAGTAGCTAAATTTATACAAAAAAATTTCACAGTTGATTTAGATTTACCAGCAGATGGATGCCTTTTAAAAAACAATAATGAATTATCAAATGTTGGTCCATACGATCCTGTTTATATAAGTTCAATAACCTATGGAAGAATGGGAGTAATGATGTTCGATTCTAGTTATGCATATGATTCATTAAGAGTAGCAGTAAAAGCAGCCTTTGATGCAAAAATAATAAATGGGAAATTAGAGCTAACAAGTGAACAAACGAAAATAATTAGTGAAGCAGACTTAAAAATTGCAATCATAAGTGGTGATGGTAGCTATTCTGTGAAAACAGTGGATGGAATTAACGGATTTAAGGAATTTATTATAGCTGGAGGAGAATTTAGTAAGGATGTTCCTGGAGATCCTATATTTTATTCAGCAAGCTACTTAAGTGATGATTCTCCATTCTACGCAAAATTCAGAGTAAACATACCTTATAAATAATTATACTATGAGAATTACATCAATATTTTTATTTACAATCATCATATTTGGAGGATTATCATGTTCAAATGATGATAGCCTTATTCATAATAAGACTAAAGGAATCTTAGAGAAATATCCTGAACCCACTGTCACAATAACAGCTCATAATCATATACCTTTTCTTGCTAAAAATATTTTAGAAGAAAAAGCGATTACAAAAAGTGTAAATATTATCTCCGATATTGCATGGGCAAATGGATTTGGAAGAACAATTACAGCCCGATCGGATGAAATGGTAATACCAGACAATATGAATAGATACATATACCCGGGATCAATATTGGAAGCATCTAGCATTGCAGAGACACGATTTACTCCAATACCTGTAAAAAACAATCCGGTCCATGTCTCTGTCTCTTTTCCTGCTAAAAAAGTAGGAGGAACTATAAAAGAGCCTTCTTTATTGAATATCAGACAATTTATCATGGATCTAATGCAACAAAATAATATAGGAAAACAAAGTGCAACATTAAGTTTTGATGTTCAAAAATTTGTATCATATGATGAATTAAAAATGACTTTTGGCTCTAATGAAAATACAGGATTATTGTTTTGGGGAACTTCTTCTGCGCAATATCAAAATAAATATAGAATCATACGCAGCTCTGGACTTTGCATAAAATTTATTCAGAAATATTTCACATTAGACATGGATATTCCTAGTAATGGTCTAATTTCAGGAACTATGCCAGGAGGATACTCACCTGTATACGTTAGCTCTATTGCCTATGGAAGAATAGGTATTCTCACACTAGAAACAAATTACGATTATGAAAAAGCTAACAAATTAGTGAAAGAAACTTTTAATTCGCTATTTATTAACAAGAATAATACACTCACAAAGGAGCAAGAAGCCTTTTTCAATAGCGCAGAAATGAAAGTTTTCATAGCAGGAGGATCAGGGGTCACAGGAGTTAAAACTATAGGAGGTATTAAAGAATTCACAAATTATATTACAGAGGGAGGAGAGTTTTCAGCATCCTCACCAGGTAAACCAATTTTTTGTTCTTTTGCAAACTATAGTGACGATTCTCCATATCGCATTAATTTCAAAATAGATATAGACAGTGATCTTGTTTATGCAAGACTTGAATATGATATAACCAAAGATGTATCAGGTGGAAATGTTAAATCATGGTATACTGATGCTAATGTTTATTTAAGGTTTTATGCAGATAAAGCCTGTTCAATCAAAACGATAGCCCAAAACTATATTGGATTTAATATAAATCGCCTTATATTACAACAATATGTTGGACCTAATTATAGTGTTAGTAAAGCAAGAGAGGTAAAACTAGATCAAAACCTCACTTTTCATAATCAAACAAAAGGCATAGAGTATCCAATTGCATATGGTCATCGCATGACAGAAACAATAGGCACTACATATTTAGATCGAGGAAATTGGACTAATGACCATTTTTACCTAAGAGCAGGTAAATTTTATCAAGTACGACCTCCTATAAATATGAAATATACATGTTTCATAGATTATCATAATCAAAATGAATATGACTGTTCGGATTTTGAATAATTAATATTCCAAAATAAAATACCCCTAGAGTTAAATAGACAACTTTGGGGGTATTTCTATCATAGGAGCTTGAACCTCTGTATATATTAAGATTAATATATGCTAAATCTACTTGTTCTCATATTTATTTCATACTCTCCTTCTTATAATTTATACGAACCCCATACTTCGTGTATACTCGGTCTAGCCCCAACATACCTTGTGGGTTAGGCTCGCCTTGTGCTTTGCCGGACAGGATATCCTCGCTCATCGTGATCATGTCTTTTACACGTTGAGGGGTTTCCTTGTTCATTCCGAAATAATGTCCGGGGTAGAGGTATTTGATATCATATTTCTCGATCACCGCACTCATCTTCTTACAAGTAGATATTAGCGTAGAGAAGTCAACTCCCAGCAATAGATTACCGGAGCCGAACGAATCGCCGCTAAAACCATAAGCGGCATCCTTATCCACAAAAGTGGTCGATCCGGGAGTATGCCCGGGAGTAAAGACAACTTCGAGGGTACGCCCACCCAAATCTAGAATTTCGCCATCTGTGAGGAAACAGACCTTGCCTTTATAATTCGGCATAAATTCCGGTATACCTATCGTATCAGCCGGATTGATATAAATCTCCGGGAAATAATCGATAGCCGAGCCTGTATGGTCCGGATGCACATGCGTGGCGACCAGCGTAACCGGCTTGTCCGTGATGGAAGCCACTAGCTTATCCAAATCCTTGATCTTTGTTCCTGCATCAATCAAGATCGCTTTCGTTTCTCCCTCGACCAGATACAGGCTCTCGTTCGCCATTAAATGACCTGTTCCAAACCATGTATGCTCATCAATCTGATGGAAAATCACATCTTCATTCCTAAGCACTTCCTTCTCCTCGATACCCGCCGTCTGTGCCTGGCAGAACAAAGCGATCCTTGACAGGAGCAACAACATCATTAATAAACCTAGTTTTTTCATTATCATATTCATTTTTAAGATTTAAATCGCCGCGATCTTCCGAAGGCTTGCGTCCCATTTCGGCTCGGCGTAGATGAGACGGATAGCTTCTTCCGGCGTGTCGGCTACCGCCCACATCTTGGCGTGCTGGGGACGCATGAAATTCTCGTTCATGGCGTTCCTCAAAAGTTCCAACAAGGGATCATAGTAATGATTAATATTGAGGATTACGATCGGATTGAGGTAGAGACCGAGTTGTTTCCAAGTGATGATCTCCAGAAGTTCCTCTAATGTACCGCATCCACCGGGAAGGGCGATCACCGCATCCGAGAGGTTTGCCATGAGCTGTTTACGTTCGTGCATCGTCTCGACCTCAATCAACTCGGTCAAGCCTTTATGATACCAATCCTGCTCCACCATAAAATGGGGGATAACGCCCGTTACCGTTCCACCAGCCGCTAACGCAGCGTCGGAGACAGTGCACATCAAACCGATATTCCCGGCACCATTGACTACCCGTAGTTTTCGCTCTCCCAAAAGACACCCCAATTCCTTGGCGGCGTCAAAATAAATCGGGGGAATCTTCGTGCTGGACGCGCAATACACACAAACAGACGAGATGTTATTTATCTTCTTTTCTTCCATATCTTTTTATTCTTGATTTATATCGTAGCCAAATAAGGCGAAATCCCCCAGACAAGGATCATCGGGGAAGACTTTCGCCAATGCGTCCGTTATCTCACGGGCCGTACGAAGGGTAGCGGTTTTTTGGCCTGTCAAGCCCAAGCGCAAGGAGATCTGGTGCACATGCGTATCCAACGGGATGATTAATTGGCGGGGATGCACGGCTGTTCTCCAGATACCGAGATCGACGATACCATCCGTACGCACCATCCAACGCAAGAACATCGCCAGACGCTTACAAGCGGAAGTCCCGTGCAAGACCGGAATGCCATTGAGATCAGCAAAAAGTTGTTGCAACCGCAAGATAGGATCTGCGCAAGGACCGGCGGCGGCCATAGCGTCTTCCATACAGTCGTAGGTATCGTATATATCCTTTAGGCGACAACAAAGGAGATGCAGATCATGATAGGTATAAAAACGGTAAAAGGTATCCCGCCCGCGAACCGGGCGGTTCCGTAGGGGAGCGAAAGAAGTCTCTCCGGTACGGATAAACTCGTAAGGACTTTCGCCCATCAGCCGGTGTAGCTCTTCCGCTTTTTGGAGAATATGCGCCCTGCGACCGTAAGAGATCCACGCCGTCAGGAAAGCCGATATCTCAATATCCCGTTTCTCCGTAAACCGATGGGGGAATCGCACCGGATCATCCTTGATAAACGATTCCGTATTGTACGTTTTCGCCCATTCACGAAGTAAAGAGATGGTCTTTGTATCCATGTTATTTCTTCTTTAGAAAATATTGCCGCTCGGGTTCCGGATAATGCTCGATAGCATAACGAAGCGCCGTACGAGGAAGACGAGTAGCGTTGCGTTCCAAGAAATCGGTAAGCGTCTGCCTCTCCTTTTTGCCGACCTCACGCAGCATCCACCCAACTGCCTTATGCATCAAATCGTGTTTATGACCGATCAACCGTTCGGATAACTCCAAGGTATCCCCAAAATCATTCCGACGGATAAATGCCCACGTAGAGACGATCGAGATCCGTTGTTCCCATAAATTCTCGCTTTCCGCCAAACGGTAGAGGAGGGAACGATCTTTGTCCACCAAATATTCGCCGACGATATCCCGACAGGTTAAGTCTACCAAATCCCAGTTATTGCAACGCCGCATATTCTTCAGATAGAATCGGAAGATGGCTTCCCGCTCTTCCGGCATCGCTTTCCGATCCTGGAAACGATAGACCAAAATCAGCAAGGCACATAGACGTGCCTCATGCCACGGACTATCCAGCAACAGCTGCAGCTCATCGAAAGGAGTCGCCTTATTAGCCTTCGCTATGCTGCGGGTTTGCGGGACAACCACTCCGAGAAACTGATCGCCCTCGCCATATTGACCGGGACCAGTCTTGAAAAAGCGGCTCAAATGAACCGCCTTCTCGGGTGTACCGACCGACTGTAGCTCGGATAGGATAAACGCCGCCGTCATGGCCGGAGTACCCGTGATACGGGACGGTCGCCCTCCAAGAAACCGATCACGTTGTTGCATACCGTGCGTGCCATAATGATACGGGTTTCCATCGTCTGGGTGCCGATATGAGGGGTTAATACCACGTTGTCCATTTCCAATAACTCGGGGAGAGGATAGTCTCCAAACTCGAATACATCCAAACCGGCACCATGAATCGTACCTTCTCGCAAGGCTTTTACCAAGGCATGCTCGTCCACCAACGGGCCACGGGCCGTGTTGATCAGGATGGCGGAAGGCTTCATCTGCTTGAACTCTTCCTCACCGAGGATATGGTAGGTATCGGGGGTATAAGGGGCGTTCAAGGATACGAAATCGGCTTTCGCCAGAAGCTCTTCCTTGGAGACGTAGGTAACATTCAATTTGGTCTCGTCCTCGATGCAAAGCTGACGGCGATTGTGGTAGATCACATCCATGCCCAAAGCATTCGCCCGTTTCGCCAAGGCCTTGCCGATACGTCCCATACCGATAATGCCCAAGGTCTGTCCGGTAACCGGCATACCGAGGTTCTCCAGTACACCGACCTTCATGTCCTTACCAAGCGTACGCAGCTTACGATCACATTCCGTGATACGCCGGGCGGTATCCAGCATCAAGCCTAAAGCGATATTGGCGGTAGGGGCCGTGACAGGATCAGGCGTATTCGCCACCGTCAAGCCTTTCTCGAGGGCGTAGGCCACATCGATATTATTATAACCAACGGCGTAGTTAGCGATCAGCCGCAATTTCGACGCATGGTCGATCAACTCTTTGTTTACCGGGAAATCGAACATGGAGCAGAGCACATCGTACTCCGGTATCATCTCGAAAACCTCCTCATACGTAAAATCTCTTCCTTCGGGAAAGGTTACCTCGTACTTACTTTCCAACTCGGTAAATCCCTCGCGGAACATGTCGTATGTCACTAATATCTTCATCTTGGATCTATTTGTTATTCAAAAAGCAAAAATACAAATCAATTGGCAATTAATTCCTAAATTTGTGACCAATATATATTTATTATGGTACTAAACTATATTTGGATCGCTTTCTTCTTGATCGCTTTCGTCGTGGCCGTAGGTAAACTGGTCATTGGTGGGGATACCGCCGTTTTTACCGAGATTATCAACGCTTCTTTCGCTTCGGCCAAGACGGGTTTCGAGATTTCGTTAGGATTAACGGGGATCTTGTCGCTTTGGCTGGGCATCATGAAGATCGGTGAGAAGGGGGGGGTGATACAAGCGTTCGCACGATTGGCGGCTCCCGTATTCAGCAAGCTTTTTCCGGATATCCCAAGAGACCATCCCGTGACCGGTTCTATCTTCATGAACCTATCGGCAAATTTACTGGGACTGGATAATGCCGCCACGCCAATGGGATTGAAAGCCATGCAACAGTTACAGGAATTAAACCCGAATAAAGAATCCGCCAGCAACTCCATGGTGATGTTCTTATGCATCAATGCCTCGGGACTGACCTTGATCCCGATCACCATCATGATGTACCGGGCGCAGTTAGGAGCGGCGAATCCATCAGACGTATTCCTGCCGATCATGCTCGCTACATTCACATCAACCTTAGTCGCTATTTTAGCGGTTTGCGTACGGCAGAAGATCAATATCCTCCAACGGAACCTAGTCCTGTTTTTCGGGGGACTGGGATTATTTATCGGAGGCCTGGTATGGCTATTTAACTCGATGGAACAGGAGCAAGTTTCCTTGTATTCGACTTTATTCGCCAACACGCTTCTTTTTACCATTATCTGCGGATTTATCATCAGCGGCATGCGTAAAAAGATCAATGTATATGATGCTTTTATAGAAGGGGCGAAAGAAGGTTTCCAGACTGCTATAACGATTATTCCTTATCTGGTAGCTATCCTAGTAGGTATCGGTGTCTTCCGGGCTTCCGGAGCGATGGATTTCATCATACAAGGCGTTCGTTTCGGCATTGCTTCGATAGGGCTCAACACGGATTTCGTGGAAGCGCTACCTACCATGTTGATGAAACCGTTAAGCGGGAGCGGGGCTAGGGGCATGATGCTGGACGCCATGAACACGTATGGAGCGGACTCTTTCGTCGGTCGCCTGTCATCCATCGTTCAGGGCTCTTGCGATACGACATTCTATGTAGTTGCTCTTTACTACGGTAGCGTAGGTATCCGTAATACCCGCTATACGGTGCAATGCGCCTTGTTAGCGGATCTGGCCGGGGCGATAGCGGCGATAGCGATGGCTTACCTGTTCTTTTAACATTCTATACAATCAATAGATTTGAAATGAATCTATTTAAAATCTATTGATTACATTTGTAACGAAATTTCAATACGATAAATAGACCTTATGGCAATAGCATATTACGCCGAGGATATCCAGCTCCCGGCAATCAAGAAAAAAGCGGTCAGCGGATGGATCAAGGCGGTAGCCGAGACCTACGGGAAGAAGACAGGCGATATCAGTTACATCTTCTGCTCGGACGAGAAGATCTTGGAGGTAAACCGCCAATATCTCCAACACGATTATTACACGGATATCATCACCTTTGATTATACGGAAGGAAATAAGATCTCGGGTGACCTGTTCATCAGCCTCGATACGGTCAGGACAAACGCCGAGACATTCCACACGGATTATAACGAGGAACTCCACCGTACCATCATCCACGGCATCCTGCACCTTTGCGGTATCAACGACAAAGGCCCCGGCGAGCGGGAGATCATGGAGGAGAACGAGAACAGAGCGTTAGCGATCTTGCCGGAGGAATGTCGGTAAAGAGATGTTAACCAGAAACAAATTTATACTACAAATCTTATCTGAAGAAAATTATGGAGAAAATCACAGTCCAAAATACAAGTGTCATGATCATATCTATAAATAAGAATGACTATATCTCACTTACCGACATCGCAAAGTACAAAAGCGATGATCCGACAGCAGTAATTGGCAATTGGATGCGTAATCGTAATACCATTGAATATTTAGGTATATGGGAAAGTTTATATAATCCTAATTTTAAACCCCTCGAATTCGAGGGGTTTAAAAAGGAAGCAGGGTTAAATGCTTTTACCCTTTCTCCACAAAAATGGATAAATACAACAGCGGCAATTGGTATTATCTCCAAATCCGGAAGATATGGAGGCACCTTTGCTCATAAGGATATAGCTTTCAAATTCGCAAGTTGGATCTCTGTTGAATTTGAATTATATATCGTTAAAGAGTTTCAACGCCTAAAAGAAGAGGAACAGAAACAAATCGGCTGGACTGCCAAACGAGAACTCTCCAAAATAAACTATCACATCCATACCGACGCTATCAAGCATAATCTCATCCCCATAGAGTTAACCCCGCAACAGGTAAGCTTTATATACGCAAACGAAGCCGATATTCTTAATGTCGCTCTATTCGGCACAACCGCTAAACAATGGCGGGAAGCCAATCCCGAATTAAAAGGTAACATTCGTGACTATGCGACTATTAATGAACTTATCTGTTTATCGAATATGGAAAGCCTGAATGCTGTATTTATTGATGAAGGACTTACCCAGCGTGAACGACTAATAAAGCTTAATCAAATAGCGATCCAGCAAATGAAGATATTAGAGGCGGTTGAGAGCAGACTATTGTTGAAATAAATAAAAATAATACAGACAACATGAAAACAGAAGACATACCTTACGATTACACGTATTGCTACGCCACGGACGAGCAATGCCCGAAAGCAGTCCATTGCCTGTGTAGCCATGCCGCAAGGCTGAACGAGGAACAAGCGATCTCTCTTAATTCACGATTTACTGGAGATCAGAAACGCCATCCTAGATTGAATTGAATAACCCCATTATGATCTTTTCCCCTAAAATGATTGCTTCCACCGAATGAGTATTCCGGCTCCTTAAAGAAATGAGTACATCCTAAATTATAATTGGCGGAGATAACTAATCCCATGTCAAAGGTATAGCCAAGCCCCATCGAAACAGAGAAATCACAATTTCGGATCTCTTCTTTTTTATCACCGGAAAAATCGTACTCGCTCTGGTGCACCGGAGTAGGAGCCGAGACGAAAATATAATTCGAAGCTTTCGCCCTTACATTAAAGCCAACTTGTGGGCCCGCGAAAAGATGGAATCCCCGATACAAATAAAATTTAGCGTAAACAGGAATATTTAAATAATCCGCCTTTAGCCGGGCTGTCTCGCCTTTAGCGTTTTCCTGTTGATAACCTTGCATAGAATAATAAACACCCGGTTCTAAAGCAAACAGTTTACTAAAACGTATTTCCTCCGCCACACCAATATTTAACCCCGGACGCATATCCGCAAAACTTTCCGGATAAGTATTTGCCAAATTCAAGCCAATCCTAGGAATAAAATGGAACTCTTGAGCATCGGCTTGCGACAAAGAGAAAACAAACAAGATAAACAGTAATACAACTTTTTTCATAACTCCTACATTTAAAACATATCTATATTTATAGATGATTTAAGATACATAAAAGTTGCACTCCCTATCTCATTACTTCACATTAGGGGAGGCACTTCTTCCTCCACCATGATGGTAGCAGCCGTGACAGCTCAAGCACCAAATATTACTCGGTTAATAACGGCTCTTGTTTTCCGGAATCATATACGACAAACATAGAACCGTCTTTCTCGATCATGACACCACGGCCTCGTTCCTTCTCCTTGTTTTCTTGATTATCGACATTCACGGCAATCACTTTATAATGATAGAAAGTCGTGATATCATCGAAAATAGTATGACCTACAAAGATGCGGTTCACATTATATTTCTCTAATATTTTCCGCAAATCATCCCGATCTAACGGGTGATACTTATCTGCGCTACGTACCATACCCCGATACCAGATCGGTCCATACGTAGCGAACATAAAAGAAAGATCGGAGCCTTTATCTGCATTACGTTCTTTTTTCGTTAAGAAGAGGCCATCGCTCACGATCTCATTCACGGTAGGGATATCGTAATTCCGGTCTAAAAACTCCTTGCTCAACCCAGCATGGACAAACAGGTTATCTCCGACCACCTGTATCGAGTTACGAGTTTTCAACCAATGTCCTAACTCGCTTTTCTGCCAAAGCTCCGGATAGGTCATTCCTAAAGTATCCGCCAATTGAGTATATTTCTTCTTCGTATATCGCAAATCATTTCCCAGAACCATAGTCTCATGATTTCCGATTAAGAAAGTCACTTTTCCACCGGCATCTTCCGCTTCTTTCTCCAACTTGTAGATCAACCAATAGATAGGGAGTACATCCACGCCCCGGTCAAAGACGTCACCGATTATCACCAATTGGTTAGTCCCAAAAATCCAATTATAGTCCGCATCGATCACTTTTCCCGCCTTTAACAGGGAGGCGAAACAAGACCAGTTCGCATGTGGATCTGAAAGAACAAACGTCTTCTCCGGTTGCACATCTTTCCATTTCGGACGAGAGACGGAGTGTATGGTTACCGGAAACAATCTCTCTCCGTTATCGGAAAACACCTCGAAGGAAAAGGAGGTAGGTATACTTTTATAATGCTTATCCAATAACCGGCCTTTCCCATCTACAGATATCGCACGCATACTACCATCATCGGCTTTCAATAGATAGGGACCATCGATCGATAACTTCTCGATCGCTTGACGAGGTTTCTTATCTTTCCCACAAACCGGACTGAAGCAAGAGGTCAGTAAAACCAGAAAAACAAGGATACGGCATTGAATAGAATTCATAGCAGCTTAAATCTTTAGTTCATTAAACCTGAAAACAATGTATGTATTTATTATACAAATATAAACGAATTCTTTCACGAACACTCACTATCTTCGCGTAAAATAAAAGGGAATAAAAATGACTTTCAATTACGACGTAATAGTAGTAGGCGCAGGACATGCCGGCTGTGAAGCCGCCGCCGCCGCCGCGAATCTAGGATCAAAGACGCTTTTGATCACGATGGACATGAACAAGATCGCCCAGATGAGTTGTAACCCGGCAGTCGGGGGAATCGCCAAAGGACAGATCGTACGAGAGATCGATGCGCTAGGCGGATATATGGGAATCGTGACCGACCAGACCGCTATCCAATTCCGTATGTTAAACCGTAGCAAAGGACCGGCCATGTGGAGCCCGCGTGCCCAAAGCGACCGTGCCCGTTTTATCGATTGCTGGCGGGGCATACTGGAGAATATGCTGAATCTATCCATCTGGCAGGATATGGTTCAAGAACTGATTATCGAGCATGGACAAGTCTGCGGCGTCCGTACGGGAATGAATGTCGTATTCCGTGCCGGAGCGGTGGTGCTTACGAACGGGACCTTCCTAAACGGCCTGCTTCATATCGGAAGAACCCAGATACGGGGCGGACGTATCGCCGAGCCTGCGGCGACCGGACTTACCGAGCAACTTGTCTCTTTAGGTATCCAAACAGATCGCATGAAAACCGGAACACCGGTCCGTATCGATGGCCGGAGCGTTCACTTCGATGAAATGGAGGAACAACCGGGGGAAAACGATTTCCATAAGTTCTCTTACATGGATACCAGTCATCGTAAATTAAAACAATTGAGTTGCTGGACTACCTTTACGAACGAGGCTTGCCACGATATATTACGGGAAGGTCTCCCCGACTCTCCTCTTTATAATGGACAGATCAAAAGTATCGGTCCCCGTTATTGTCCCAGCATCGAAACGAAAATCGTGACGTTCGCCGACAAGACGCAGCATCAACTATTCCTAGAGCCGGAAGGCGAGGCCACGCAAGAATATTACCTAAATGGCTTCTCCTCTTCCCTACCCTTGGATATCCAGCTTCGTGCGCTCCAAGCGATCCCCGCTTTCCGTGACGTGCAAATCTATCGTCCCGGATATGCGATTGAATACGATTTCTTCGACCCGACTCAGCTAAGACATAATTTGGAGACCAAACAAATCCGTAATCTTTTCTTTGCCGGACAGATCAACGGAACTACCGGATACGAGGAAGCCGGCGGACAAGGTTTGGTAGCGGGTATCAACGCCCACATCAATTGCCACGGCGGACAACCTTTTATCCTCGGAAGAGACGAGGCTTATATCGGTGTCCTTATCGACGATTTGGTAACCAAAGGCGTGGACGAGCCTTATCGTATGTTCACCTCTCGTGCGGAATACCGCATCTTACTACGCCAAGACGACGCGGATATGCGACTCACCGAGAAATCCTACCAAATGGGATTGGCCAAACAAGACCGCTACGATTTACTGCGAGAGAAAAAAGAGAGCCGTGACGCTATCATTCGTTTTGCGGAGACCTACTCCGTAAAGCCTCAATATATAAACAGCGGTTTGGAGAAACTGGGTACAGCCCCCCTATCCCATGGTTGCAAATTATTCGATGTCGTACTCCGTCCGCAGACTACATTGGAAAACCTCGCAGATCTAGTTCCGGCCCTTCGTGCGGAGCTGGACAAAGTCCCGGCCTCCCGTAAGGAAGAGATCATCGAGGCCGCTGAGATATTGATTAAGTATAGCGGCTACATCAAGCGAGAACAAATCATAGCGGATAAGATAAACCGTTTAGAGAATATCCGGATCAAGGGTAAATTCGATTACAACTCGATCCAGTCTTTATCTACGGAAGCCCGCCAGAAATTGACCCGGATAGATCCCGACACGATCGCTCAAGCGAGCCGCATCCCGGGTATTTCCCCTAGCGACATCAACATCCTTTTGGTACTACTCGGAAGATAAAACACGAAATGTTCCACGTGAAACATATTAAAGGAGATATTCAAATGAATGAAGCTAAAACACTGGTTATACGAGGAAATCTGGTAGATATAATCAACAGGCGCACCTTCGGGGCAGAGATTTCAATCCTAAACGGGCATATCGGAAAGGTAACCCCTACCGGACAAGATGAGGGATATTACCTCCTCCCCGGCTTTATTGACGCACATGTCCATATAGAGAGTAGCATGGTAACCCCTACGGCATTCATTCACGCAGCCGTACGCCATGGCAGTATCGGTGCCGTGGCGGACCCTCATGAGATAGCGAATGTAATGGGTACCGAAGGAGTCGAATATATGCTCGACAACGCGAAAGGGATTCCTTTCCACACATGGTTCGGTGTCCCATCTTGCGTACCGGCTACGATTATGGAAACCTCCGGTGCGATCATAGACGCAGACGAAACCGCTCGTTTGTTGGAACGAGAGGATCTACACTTCTTGGCAGAGATGATGAATTACCCCGGAGTCTTAAATAAAGATCCGGAAGTTATGCGCAAAATAGAAGCCGCGAAACAAGCGGGTAAACCCATAGACGGACATTATCCCCTAGCGACAGGTCCCAAGCTAAAGGCATATATCGAGTCTGGTATTTCCACCGATCATGAAACCATCTATCTAGAAAAAGGCCGTGAGAAATGTGAGCTTGGGATGCATGTTCTTATTCGGGAAGGAAGCGCGGCGAAAAACTTTGACGCACTTCATCCGCTATTGAAAGAGTATCCCGAACAAATCATGTTCTGTACAGATGACGCACATCCTTCGTTTTTAAACAAAGGACACATAAATAGGATGGTAAAAAAATCGCTGGATTTAGGATATGATCTATATGATGTATTACGGGCCGCTTCCTATAATCCGGCCATGCACTATAAAATCCCCGCAGGTTTCTTACGAGAGGGAGACTCCGCCGATTTTATCCAAGTAAACAATTTAAAGGATCTAACCATACAGGCAACCTATATACAAGGAACCTGTGTATACGATGGAGAGAAATGCACGCTTCCACTCCAAAAGCCTATACATCGTAATAATTTCCACACGAAACCGATCACATTAGAAAAGCTAGCGGTAAAAGCGAAAGGGGAACAGATGCGTGTCATTGTTTGCGAAGACAGCGAATTAATCACGAAAGAAGAACTATATCCTGTACATACATTCGATGGATTTGTAGAATCAGATACAGAACGAGACATTTTAAAACTCGTTATTCTAAATCGCTATCAAACGGCTCCTCCCGCTATTACCTTTATAAAAGGAACAGGGCTCAAGCTCGGTGCCATCGCTCAAAGTATCTCCCACGATAGCCATAACATCATCGCTATAGGCGTAACCGATTTCGAGCTTATGCAAGCGATCAATGTGGTCATAAAAGCGAAAGGAGGAATCGCCGTGAGCTGCATGGACGAAGTCACTCTCCTGTCCTTGCCGGTAGCGGGATTGATGAGCGACGAATCATTGGAAGAGACGAGCCGCCGTTACGAAGAGATCGAGGAAAAGATCAAGCGATTAAAATCCCCGATGGATTCATTACAAATGACGCTTTCTTTTATGGGATTGCTGGCGATCCCATCCTTAAAACTTAGCAACAAAGGTTTGTTCAATAGCGAGACATTCCAATTTACTTCCCTATTCGTATGATAGCCGATAAAGACGAACATATCAAGACGATCCTATCGGTCATTCCGGAAAAGCCGGGATGCTACCAGTATTTCGATGAAAACGGAACGATTATATACGTCGGCAAGGCGAAGAACCTAAAACGACGGGTATCCTCTTATTTCAACAAGGTACATGACAGCAATAAGACCCGTGTGTTAGTCAAGCAAATCCGGGATATCAAATATATAGTCGTCGATACGGAAGAAGACGCGTTACTACTGGAAAACAACCTCATCAAACAGTATCGTCCCCGCTATAACGTATTATTGAAGGACGACAAAACCTACCCTTCCATCGTGGTAAAGAACGAGTACTTTCCCCGGGTTTTCCAAACCCGGAACATCGTTCGGGACGGATCACAATATTACGGTCCTTATCCCTCTTTGTTCACGGCGAAAGTGATGCTACAAATGCTAAAGGAACTTTACCCTTTACGCACTTGTAAATATCCCCTCACTCCCGAATCCATCGCACAAGGACGCTATAAGGTTTGTCTGGAATACCATATCAAGCGTTGTAAAGGGCCTTGTGAAGGCTTGCAATCATTGGAAGAATACCAGCAAAATATTTCCGAGATCAAAGAGATTCTGCGAGGCAACATCTCGCAAATCAGCAAACACCTCTATGAGGAGATGCAATCGCTCGCTGCCGAGCTCAAGTTTGAGGAAGCGCAAAAGATCAAGGAAAAATACGAAGTCATCGAGAACTACCGTTCTAAATCTACGGTCGTAACCCCGATGCTACATAATATAGATGTATTCACGATCATAGAGAATGACCATTCCGCTTATGTGAACTTTATGCATATCGGAAACGGGGCGATCGTACAAGCCTATACATTCGAGTATAAAAAACGATTGGACGAGAGTAAGGAGGAATTGTTAAGCCTCGGTATTATCGAGATGCGGAATCGTTTTAAAAGCACCGCCCGGGAGATTATCGTGCCTTTCAAGCTGGATATGCAACTAGAGAATGTCACCTTCACCATTCCCCAAAGAGGGGATAAAAAGAAACTGCTCGATTTATCCGAGATGAACGTCAAGCAGTTTAAGGTTGACCGCTTGAAGCAAGCGGAAAAGTTGAATCCGGAACAACGGAATACCCGTATCTTGAAAGAGATCCAAGAGGCCTTGCATCTGGAGAAATTGCCTGCTCATATCGAATGTTTCGATAATTCAAACATACAGGGAAGCGATGCGGTAGCGGCTTGCGTGGTATTCAAGATGGGAAAACCGTCCAAGCAGGAGTATCGTAAATACAATATAAAGACCGTAGTCGGTCCGGATGATTACGCCTCTATGAAAGAAGTTGTCCGTAGGCGTTACGGGCGGGCAATCGAGGAGCGATCTCCCCTACCCGACTTAATTATAACAGACGGTGGAAAGGGGCAAATGGAAGTGGTTCGCTCGGTGGTAGAAGATGAATTAGGCTTGTCCATTCCAATCGCCGGACTAGCGAAAGATGGTAAGCACCGGACCTCGGAGTTATTATTCGGGTTCCCACCCGTAACCGTTGGCATGCGTTTGGACAGTCCGCTATTCTATCTGCTTACCCGGATACAAGACGAGGTACACCGTTTCGCCATCACTTTCCACAAGGATAAACGAAGTAAGACCCAGACAAAATCCGAATTAGACACCATTAAGGGTATCGGTGAAAAGACAAAAGTATTACTTTTACGTCACTTTAAAAGCGTAAAACGAATCAAGGAAGCAAGCTTCGAGGAACTGAAATCCGTGATTGGCGAGGCGAAAGCCAAGGCACTACAAGAGGGACTGGATGGAAAGCGAACAGAAAGCGAACAAAAATAGAACAAAAGCGAACAAGATGAGAACAGTTACACAACGTGTGCAGCACGCTTCCGTCACGATAGACGGACAGCTTAAGTCCAAAATTGGAAAGGGGCTATTGGTATTAGTCGGTATCGAGGACAAGGATACGCAAGAAGACATTGAATGGTTGGCAAAAAAGATCACCAACCTACGCATATTTGACGATGAAAACGGGGTCATGAACCGCTCGGTTATCGAAGCGGGAGGCGAGATCATGGTTGTCAGCCAATTTACCTTACACGCCTCTACGAAAAAAGGGAACCGCCCCTCCTACTTAAAAGCGTCTAAACCGGATATCGCCATTCCGATGTATAAAGCTTTTTGCGAAGAGGTAGGGCTTCAACTCGGAAAACCTGTACAAACCGGAACATTCGGAGCTGATATGAAAATTGAACTTTTAAACGACGGGCCGGTTACTATTATTATCGACTCTCAAAATAAAGAATAAGTATGGCAGATATAACTTTACAACAAGCCCAGCAAATGGTAGACGCTTGGATCAAGACCTATGGGGTCCGTTATTTCAATGAGCTTACCAATATGACCATCCTCACCGAGGAAGTGGGCGAGCTAGCCCGGATCATGGCACGTACCTACGGTGAGCAGTCTTTCAAGGAAAGTGACAAACACCGGGATTTAGGCGATGAAATGGCAGATGTCTTATGGGTACTGCTTTGCCTCGCCAACCAGACCGGAGTAGATCTTACCGCCGCTTTCGAGAAGAATCTCCAAAAGAAAACAGACCGAGATAAAGAACGACATATAAACAATCAAAAACTATAAGCATATGGCACATCATCACGATTGCGAATGTGGACATGATCATCATCATGAACATGAACACGAATCAAATTCCGTACAGATAGACCGTTATCATGAAGCTTTCAATAAGTTTGAGCCGGCCCTGCCGGATACCCAGACCACCGAGACTGTAAACGCTCTTTTAGAGAAACATTTCCAAGAAAACTTTACACCGGAAGTATTGAAAACGATTCATGGCTGCATCGACTTGACCTCATTGACCAGTCTGGATACCAAAGAAAACATCTGGAAGATGGTCGACACGGTAAATGATTTCGAGGGAACTCGTCCGGATGTCCCGAACGTAGCCGCTATTTGCGTCTATCCCCTATTCGTGGAAACGGTTAAGCAGGCACTTACTGCGCAAGAGGTTAAGATTGCGTCGGTTGCCGGAGGTTTTCCTTCCTCACAGACATTTACGGAAGTCAAGATCGCCGAAACGGCCATGGCAGTCATGCAAGGAGCCGATGAAATCGACGTTGTCATGAACCTAGGCTATTTCATGGAAGACAATTTCGAGGAATTGACCGAGGAATTGCAAGAGATCAAGGAGAGCTGTCGCCACGCCCATTTAAAGGTAATCTTAGAGACCGGAGCTTTAGTCACAACGGAGAACATCCAAAAAGCATCCATCCTAGCCATGTATTCCGGCGCGGACTTCATCAAGACCTCTACCGGCAAAGGATACCCGGGAGCCACTTTCGAGGCCGCCTATACCATGTGCAAGGCCATCAAAACCTACCATTCCATCACCGGAAATAAGGTTGGCATCAAGATCTCCGGAGGCGTACGCACGGCGGAAGACGCAGTTCGATATTATACGATCGTAAAGGAGATACTAGGCGATGAATGGCTTAACAAAGATTTGTTCCGTATAGGAGCGAGCAGTCTGGTCGGTGATATAGAAAAACGACTCGGGAAATAGTCCATTCTAATAAACCGGGCTCAGATGGCTTAGAATCCTGTGTCCGGTAAGCACTCTCAAAGTCAGTTAACTTACCTTGGCATCGAAGTTAACTGACTTCGTCAAGTAAGTTAACTTCATTGGCTATTGAAGCATACTTACTTTTTTACGAACAAGAGCCATCTCTCTACAACTAATAGATAAAGGAATTTCTATTTGGAGCGAGTCATGATATAATCGGCCAGCTGGATCAAGGATGTCCGTGCCTCAGACTCTGGCAATCTCAAAAGAACATCGACCGCCTTATCATGATATTCCTTCATGCGGGCCTCGGCATATTCGATTCCACCGTTCACCTTGGCAAACTCAATCAAAGAATCGACATTCTCCGCCGCGAAATCCTTCCGTAAAATCATATCCAAATAACGGGCGGCCTCCTCTTCCCTACCCTGCCGCAAGGCATATAATAATGGAAGCGTAACCTTACCCTCACGAATGTCATTTCCCGTCGGCTTACCGATATTCGCCTCCTTGAAATAATCAAAGATATCATCCTTGATCTGGAAGCAATACCCCAGATACTCGCCAAACTCACGGCAAAGAGCGATCACCTCCGCAGAGGCGCCCGATGAAATGGCCCCAATCTCCGTGCAAGCGGAAAGCAAGGTAGCCGTCTTCTTCTTGATAACTTGCAGATAACAATTCTCGTCTAAGATACTCTCCTCGGCGGTCTCCAATTGCTTGATCTCACCTTCGGACAAGTCTCTGCCTAAATTAGAGATAATCCCGACAATCCGCAAATCGCCGGTTTGTATGGAACGGATCAAAGCGGTAGAAAGCACATAATCACCTACCAACACGGAAATACGGTTATCGAAGATAGCGTTCAATGAGGGAACGCCACGACGTTGCTTCGTCTCATCGATCACGTCATCGTGAATCAATGTAGCGGTATGCAAAAGCTCCAGCAAGACAGCGGAATTGACCGTGTTATCCGTAACCTGTCCACAGACCTTGGCGGTAAGGAGCACCAATAACGGACGCACATGCTTCCCGGTAGAATTCAGTATAACGTCGATAGCCGATTGTAACCGGGTCGTCTCGCTGCGTAGAGATGCCTCGAAATCCTTATTGAAACGTTCAAATTCAGCGGAAACCGGTTCTTCTATTTTCCTTCTTTCATCCATAATTCCATGCAAAGATTCGCAAAAGTAACAAAAACTATCGAGTAAGCGAGTTTTTTCGTACATTTACCCAGATTTTGTCCCACTAAAACGTGTTAAAAGTAATGAAGTTATTCCTTATAGATGCGTATGCGTTAATTTATCGCTCCTATTACGCCTTCATCAAGAATCCGCGTATCAACTCCAAGGGTGTGAATACCTCCGCCATTTTCGGTTTTATCAACAGTCTGGAGGATGTATTAAAACGTGAGAACCCGACTCATATAGCGGTGGCCTTTGACCCGAAGGGACCGACTTTCCGCCATGAGGCCTTCGAGCAATACAAGGCACAACGGGAAGAGACGCCGGAAGTGATCCGTCAATCCGTCCCTATCATTAAAGAAATCATAGAGGCTTACAATATTCCGATTCTGGAAGTACCCCGCTACGAGGCGGACGATGTGATCGGCACCGTGTCCAAACAGGCGGAGAAGGAAGGCTTCGAGGTGTACATGATGACGCCGGATAAAGATTACGGCCAATTGGTGTCCGAACATATATTTATGTATCGTCCGAAATTCGGAGGCGATTACGAGATCATGGGCGTGCCCGAGGTCTTAAACAAGTACGGCCTCACGAGTACGGAGCAAGTGATCGACTTGCTGGGACTGATGGGCGACGCTTCCGATAATATCCCCGGCTGTCCGGGTGTCGGCGAGAAGACCGCTCAAAAACTACTGACCGAATTCGGAAGCATCGAGAACCTGTTAGCGAACACTGATAAGTTGAAAGGCGCGCAAAAGAAGAAGGTGGAGGAGAACGCCGAGCAAATCCGTTTCTCCAAATTCTTGGCGACGATCAAGACGGATGTCCCTATCGAGTTCGATGCCGCCCGTTGCGTTCGTGAAAAGCCAAACGAAGAGCGCCTGACTGAGATTTACACAGAATTGGAATTTAGAACATTTATTAACAAGCTAAGTTCTGAGCCGGTCAAAGCCGCTCCGAAAGGTCCCGTTCAAGGCGATTTGTTCGCGATTTTTACGCCCGAGAGTACGGAAGAGCCCAAAAAATCGATTCTCACGGACTTAAAGTCCACCCCCCATAACTATTATTTAACTGATACAGAGGAAAAACAAGCCGATTTAGCCCGCTTTTTATTGGGTCAAGAATTTTTCGCTTTTGACACGGAAACCGATGGCATCGATCCCTTGAAAGCCGGATTGGTCGGAATGTCGTTCGCCGTGAAAGAAAACGAGGCTTGGTATGTCCCTGTTCCCGCCAACTCAGTAGAGGCGGCGAAAGTAGTGGAACGCTTCTCCCCTGCCCTGCAAAATCCGAAATCATTAAAGATCGGGCAAAACATCAAATTCGATATTTTGGTACTTCGTAAATACAACGTAAAGGTAGCCGGTCCTCTGTTCGATACGATGATCGCCCATTACCTGCTGAATCCGGAATTACGGCACGGAATGGATTACCTAGCGGAGACCTACCTCAAGTACCAGACCGTCCACATCGAGGAACTGATCGGCCCAAAAGGAAAGAACCAGTTATCGATGCGAAACGTACCCGTGGAGCAAATCGCCGAATACGCCGCCGAGGACGCAGACGTCACGCTCAAGCTAAAGAATTATTTCGCGCCCGAGTTGAAGAAAGAAGGACTGGAATCCCTCTTCACCACGATCGAGATGCCATTAATATATGTATTAGTGGAAATGGAGGCTACCGGCGTCACGCTGGATACAGTAGCGCTTAAGCAATCTTCGGGCGAACTTACCGCCTCCATGAACAAACTGGAGCAAGAGGTTTACGAGCTGGCCGGCACGGAATTCAACATCAACTCCACGAAACAGGTCGGCGAAATCCTTTTCGACCGCTTGAAGCTGGACGAGAAAGCGAAGAAGACCAAAACAGGCGGTTACAGTACCAGCGAGGATGTATTGGAGAAACTTCGCAACAAGCATCCCATCATCGGCAAGCTTCTTGAATACCGCGGACTTAAAAAGTTATTAAGTACCTATATCGACGCTCTACCCGAGTTGATCAATCCGCAGACCGGAAAGATACATACCTCTTTCAACCAAGCGGTAACATCTACCGGACGCCTCAGCTCTACCAATCCGAACCTGCAAAACATTCCGGTACGGGACGATCTGGGCCGTGAGATCCGTAAGGCATTTATCCCGGACAATACGGATTGCCTCTTCTTCTCGGCCGACTACTCCCAGATCGAGCTTCGTATCATGGCCCACCTGAGCGGTGACCCGCATATGATCGAGGCTTTCCAAAGCGGAGCGGATATCCACGCCGCCACAGCCGCCAAGATCTACGGAATCCCGGTAGAAGAAGTAACCAGCGATATGCGCCGGAAGGCGAAAACCGCCAACTTCGGTATCATTTACGGCATCTCCGTCTTCGGGCTCGCCGAGCGTCTGGGCATCCCTCGTTCTGAGTCCAAGGAACTGATAGACGGTTATTTCAGCACCTACCCCCGCATCAAGGAATACATGGAGGAGAGCATCAAGGTAGCCAAGGAAAAAGGATACGTAGAGACCATTTTCAAGCGCAAGCGTTTCCTTCCGGATATCAACTCACACAACGCCGTCGTACGCGGTTATGCCGAGCGAAACGCGATCAATGCCCCTATCCAAGGGAGCGCCGCCGATATCATCAAACTAGCGATGGTACGCATTTACGAACGCTTTGAGGAAGAGGGATTGAAAAGCAAGATGATCCTCCAAGTACACGATGAGTTAAACTTCAATGTCTACAAAGAGGAAGCCGAGGAGGTAAAGAAAATCGTGCTGGAGGAAATGGAAAACGTCATGAAACTACAAGTCCCCTTGATCGCCGATTGCGGCGAGGGAGAGAACTGGTTGGAGGCGCATTAAAATAATGCCGGAATTCCCCTTAAAAAAACATGTACGTGTTTTCCTGAAAACACGTACGACTTTTTCTTGAAAGACGTACATGTTTTTTTAAGACCCTAACAGCCCATCACGAAACGCAAAACTTTCCCCTAAAAACATTCCGAAAAGCAAATAATAATGTATACTATACACTATATTTGCGCTCGAAAAGATTGTTGAGCATTTTAGGTTATGAAAAAAAGTTTGATCGCTTTAGCTTTCGGTACCCTTGGGCTGGGGATTGCCGAGTTCGTAATGATGGGTATCCTACCCGACATCGCGAAAGATTTACACATCAGCATTGCTACAGCCGGGCATCTGATCTCAGCTTATGCACTAGGGGTTTGCGTAGGCGCTCCCATGTTGATTATCGCCCGTAGATATCCATTAAAACACATTTTGCTTGTTTTAGTAGGGATTATGATGATCGGTAATTTATGCGCCGCATTAGCGTCTAATTACTGGGTATTGATGATAGCCCGCTTCATCTCTGGATTGCCTCACGGAGCTTACTTCGGTGTTGGCTCCATCGTAGCCGAAAAGCTTGCTGATAAAGGAAGAGGCTCCGAGGCTGTCTCTATCATGATAGCGGGGATGACGATCGCCAACCTATTCGGTGTCCCGTTGGGGACGGCCCTCAGCACCATGCTCTCGTGGCGTCTGACTTTCTTACTGGTTGGTTGCTGGGGCATAGCCATCTTATATTACATCTGGAGATGGGTACCTATGGTAGAGAACCTTCCGGATACTGGCTTTAAAGGACAATTTCGTTTTCTTAAGACTCAAGCGCCATGGTTAATCCTAGGGGCGACAATGCTAGGTAACGGAGGTGTATTTTGCTGGTATAGCTATATCAGCCCGCTATTGACACAAGTATCCGGCTTCTCGGCCGAAAGCCTTACTGTTCTAATGGTATTGGCAGGTTTCGGTATGGTAGCGGGCAACTTGATCAGTGGCCGCCTATCCGATAAATATATGCCCGGACGGGTAGCGGCCATAGCGCAAGGCATGATTTGCGTAGCCCTACTGCTCGTCTTCTTCTTGGCACAAATATCTTGGTTAAATGTCTTGCTGATGTGTCTGTGTACGGCGGGATTATTCGCCGTCTCAAGCCCTCAACAAGTATTATTGATCCGTTACTCCAAAGGTGGAGAGATGCTGGGAGCCGCCAGCGTACAAGTTGCGTTCAATTTAGGAAATGCTATCGGAGCTTATTGTGGTGGGTTACCATTGGAGGTCGGCCTTGGTTATAAATATCCGGCCTTGATAGGTTCCGGATTCGCTTTTATCGGATTCTTGTTATTGACTTTCTTTTACCGGAAATATGAGAGAACAACCTAAGTAAAAAATAACATTAATAAAGAAGCCTATGAACAAACTCGTTAAAACATTATTAAACAAACAATCGATGAGGCAACCTGTTAAGCATGAAGAGAAAGCCTAAGAAAATAACCGTATCAGCCTAAAATTGATTATCTTTGCGAACTCAAAACAAGTCGCTTGGAGCGACTATATAACAGATTGATAATAAAAAATACGATAATAATATGGCATTACAATGTGTTGTAAAAGCAGGGTAGAAGCATGAGAAACAAAAGCAAAAAAAATGA
>OAUS01000258.1_pt1 | contig 46125 bp, 39 predicted proteins | sample 1516801 | NCBI WGS metagenome assembly OAUS01 (sample SAMEA2580001, study PRJEB22360) | human gut metagenome | biome: human gut; feature: human-associated habitat; material: faeces | place: Denmark | collected 2008/2010
TGTAATATAATTATATTTGGTATAAAAAGGTTTACCTTTCGACACTATAAGACTTGATGGTTAAATTATGTATCATAAAATATTTTATTAAACCTTTTGACACGTCATTTTATTTTTCAACCTTTTGGTATATAATATATATGGTGATTATATGAGTAACATAGAAATTTTTGGTTACGCGCGAGTAAGTAGTAAAGATCAAAATTTGAATAGACAAATAGATGAATTAAAAAAATATGTTAAAAATGAAGAAAACATATTGTTTGACGAACAAAGTGGAAAAGATTTAGAACGACCAGGATATAAAACTTTATGTTTGCGATTAAGAAAAGATGATATTTTATATATAACAGAGTTAGATCGTTTAGGTAGAAATAAAAATGATATAAAAGAAGCATTGACTTATTTTAAGAAAAAAGGTGTAATTATTCGTATATTAGATATTCCGACAACTTTAATGGATTTTAAAGGGTTTGGTAATATGCAAAAAACCATAATGGATATGGTGAATAGTATTTTAATAGAAGTATTAAGCACTCAAGCTCAACAAGAAAGAGAAAAAATAAAAAAACGTCAAAAAGAAGGTATTGAAGCTGCCAGACTAAGAGGTAAACATTTAGGTAGACCTAAAATGGATTATCCCAAAGATTGGTATAAGTTTTATAGTGAATGGAAAGCAGGAGAAAGAACTGCTGTTAGTGTGTTTAAGTATTTTGGTATGTCAAAAAATACTTTTTATAGAATGGTAAAAAACTATGAAAAGCATTTTGATATAAAAAAAGGAGATAATTAATATGTCAACAATTAAAGAAATAAAAAAAATAGGAAAAAGTAGAAATCTTGTTTTTGCTAAGAATTTGAAGAAAGCTGATATGATACATCTTATACAAACTGAAGAAGGTAATAATCCTTGTTATGGCAGATATTCATGTGAAAATGCAAAATGTTTGTGGATAACAGATTGTCAAAAATATTATTTAAAAAATAAAAGTGTAAAGGCTTGATATTAAAAATATCAAGCCTTTACACTTTTACGATATTTCATTTATTTTTTTAGAAAATTCAAAAATAAAATTCAATATAGATTTTCGTTGTTCCTTTGATAACGATAAATATATATTTAGAATTTCAATTTCTTGTTTATCAAGATTTAATTCATCTATTAGTTTATTTAATATAGGCTTTTGTTTATCAATGAACATAGCTCCTTTACCAGTTCTAAACCAATCTTCATTTACAGAGCAAATAGAACATATAGTTTTTATATGTCGTTCAGAAATTTTTCTTTTACTTACTTCAAGCATTGCTAAAGTAGATTGTCCGATGCCTAATAATTTAGCAAAATCTGCTTGAATCATATTTTTTTTTTCGCGTATTTCTTTTATTCTTTTTCCCATTAATGCTGAATCTTTTTCTTCTATCACTATTATCATCCTCCTACTAATATAGTATCAAAAATGAAATAAAAATCAATATTATTTTAATTTTTATATTGACTTTTATTTTAAATTTGATAATATAGACTTAAGGTATCAAATATGAAATTATATATATCTATAAAAATCACAAATGAAGTTAAAAAGGAGGGTGTTTTTATGGATGAAAGAGAAAAAATGTGTAGAGCATTAATATTAGAGATTAGAAAAGGTAGCAATAAAGATGTTAAATTAAAAAAAGAAGTTACTAGAGCTTTTGAAAAGGGGATATTATCTGAGTGTTCAAAAAAAGAATATAAGAAGTAGAAATTTAATATATATCTAAGATATTACATAATAAATAACTAAAATAGATTAGATATATATTTAAGGAGTTTGTTTATGAAAGATGAAGTTTCAAGGAATTATTTACCCCATGATGTAAATATAAGGATAAAAGCAGTAGAATTATATAGATTAACAAAAGACATAAAAACTATTTGTCAAAAATATAATATTTCAAGAGCATCACTTTTAAGGTGGAATCACAAGTTTGATGGAACTGTAGAATCTTTACTTAATAAATCACGACAAAAGCGTAAAGGTGTTTATAGTATAGAAGTGAGATTAGAAGCAGTTAATTTATATAGAAATAAGAAATTCTCGTTAAGGTCATTGTCCAGTATGTATGGATTTACAATGAATACACTTAGGAGATGGGATAAACTTTATGATGGAAGTATAGAGTCCTTAATGAACAAAGAAATATATTAATTCCTAACAGCATTAAAAATTTATTTTTTATTGTAGGAAAATTTTTAAAAATAAGAATAATATATCAAAATTTGTACAAGACAAATAAACATTGATATTGAACAAAAGTAAAAACTTCGAGAAGTGGCTAAACTTTACTCGAAGTTTTTTTATACTCATTTTTAGATTTTCGTGGGCAGTTAAAATATTTTTTGTATTTTGTATAATTTTATTTTTTTAGTGAATGAAGGAAAGTTTTGTAGTATTATAGAAGTATAGTATGTATACTTTAGTATTTCTAGATATTATTTTTGGAATGTATATAAAAGATGATAAGTATAGATAATATTTATATATATCTAAAAATAAAAAAAATTTAGGCTAATATAGAAATTGATGTGAGATATTTTGTAGCAAGAAGGTGTTAATATGTTAAAAAAGATAGTTATAACTATATTTATCAGTATTTTTTTTAGTTTAAATGTAGTATTGGCTTCACCAAAAGAAATTATATGTTTGTTAGATACAAGTGTATCTATGAAAGATAATGATCCTAACAGATTAGCACCAGATTGTGTGAGCATAATTTTAGATATAGCTTTAAGTGAAGATGAAGTGGGATTTGTATCATATAATGATAATGTTCAATGTGTAGAACCATTAGGTAGTGATAGAAATGAAATATTAAATTCAATAAATAGTGTTACATATGAAGGATATACTAATGCTGGAGCTGGTTTAGAAAAAGCTATATCTTTATTTTCAAATGAAGAAAATAAGGAAAGATATGTATTATTTATTACAGATGGAGAAATAATGCTTCCTAATGATGCAGATACATTAAATTCTATTTCATTATATGAAAAAACATTACAAGAAGCTACTAATAAAAATATAAAGATTATTACAGTGGCTATAGGTGGGAAACAAAATGCGCCAGATGTTAATGTTTATGGTAGTGATAAACAAAAAATATATGAATCTAATACAGCAAATGATTTATTACAAATTATTCGCCAAATTTTATATGATGATTTAGGTTTTCAAAAAATTTCAGTAAGCACAGGGATTATACAAAATAATAGTATTGATATAGATTTACCGATAAATGCTAATTTATTAAGAAATGTTAAGGTTTTAATAACATCAAATGGTTTATTAAATAATGTAGCTATTAATTATAATGCAAAAGATAGAATTTTATATAAGGGAAAACAATATGCTTTATTAGAGTTGATAAATCCTCAAAATAATAAATTAGCTTTAAACATGGATTTTAATTCATCAAATTATATAAATGTCGATTTATTGATAGAAATGGTAGCCAATATAAAGACTAATATAGAGTTATCATCAAAAGATACAGCAGCTGTGAAAATAATACCAGTAAGTAAAGATGATGAAACATTATATTTATTAAGAGATCCTTATTTTGAAAATAAGAATATTAGAATAGATATACAGGGAAATAGTATATTGAGTAAAGTTGAAAATGGTGAAATTTGTTTTACAATGCCAATTACTGAAGAACAAAATGATAATATAGAGGCTAATGTTCACTATGAAGATTTAGGTATAAATATGAAAGCTCCTAAGGTGTTGTTGCAAATGCCACAAAGAAATAATTATATATTTTATATAGTAAGCATAATAGTTGGAATATTTTTTATTGTTGTTATTTTGTTATGGAATAAAAAAAGTAGACGACCAGTAGATGATATTAAAACAATTAGTCCTTATGAATATGCTGGAAAACTAAAAATTTATATAACAAAATTAAAAGAAGATATAGATATTGCTCCTATGGAATATAATCTTTATCGTCGTTTTAGTAGAGAAGAAATTAGCTTGGCAGAAATTTTACATCAATGTGGTATAGAATTAAAACTTGAAGGTGCAGATAAAATAATATTTAGTCCGGGAGCTCAAAAGGCTTTAGTTTTGGCAAATAATTCTGATTGCACTATATTAAAAAATCGTGAATTATTAATAAAAAATTATAATACAATGATATATTATAACGAACGGTTTTATATTACTTTTGAAGATGAGTTTAGTGAAGCTATTTTAGAATACAGAAGCATTAAACCAAGTGAACGACAGTAAAAGCTGTTGCATTATAAATAATAAAAGGAGTGATTTTTGTGGCAATTATAAATCAAACTAATCGAACTGTACTAATGGAAGAAATTAATCCAGAGAAACTGGATATATTGACATTAGTTGGTGATGTAAAAGGTATTGACAGTTTAAGCGACGACAAAATCAAGGAAATTAATGATAATCTGCTTATTTCTAGTTTTGATAAGTTCCTTGAAAAATTTGACCCTACTATTTACAGTTACTATAATGCAAACAATCAAAAAGTTATGTACACACTTAAAAAGCCAGAAAGTATACCTAGTGAACTTTTACAAGAAATTCACCTTAATATGCACAATGATTTTTTGAAAATGTTGTTAACATTAGTAGAAACAAAACGTTCACAGGGTTTGCTAAATGTAGATTTTAAATTTGAAAAATTAACGAATTTGATATCTCCAGCTAAAGTAATGGAAGATATTCGTCAACTTAGAAAAGAGCTCAGATATATCTATTCTGAATATGCTCAACTTGAAGATGGCGATCCTAAAAAATTAGATTATGGTGATAAGTTAAATGTATTATTTGAAGAAGCAAGTGTAAATTACAATAATGTCATGGCAATGCTTCCTCTTGCAATAGAGGATATTAAAACAAGATTGCTTTTAGGCGTAGATAGTAACGGAAATAATAATACTGCATTGGCATTAGGTGTTTTAACTATGGGTGAAGACGGTGAACTTAAAATATTAGAAGCACCGAAACATGAAACACAGGCACTTATAAGTTTAGATGATAAAATTAATGAAGGGTTAATTGTTGCGATTGAAGATGATTATGAAGCTATTAATCAAAAAGATCATAATGATTATGTAAAGGCATTGGTAGCTCGTACTTTTTGCCCTCTTCCATCAACAATGGTATCAGCTATTGATACAGAAAAAGAAGTAGAAAATTATAATTCATATCTAGAATTTTATAAAACTGCAAAAGATGATTTTATAAAAGCAGTAAAACCTCTTATTGAGAAAATTTTGGGTATAAAGATGTTTTTTGACCAATATCCAGCAAAAATGAAGGGGATGAAGCCACAGTTACTTATTACTAATATTAGCAATGAATTGATAGCTAAAGCATCAAATATACCTAGATATATTACTTATCTAAATACTGTAAATGCTAAAAATGATTTTAATAATACAATATGGTATGCGATTTTCCCTAATGTATCACTTGATGCCAATAGTAAAATGAAACTTACACGTGAACGTTTTAAAGGTAATAAAATTGTTCAAAAAGAAGATGTAACCAGTGTCGAAGCTTTGGCTCGTATTTTAGATGTTATGAAGGATTATAGAATACAGATGTTTTTTAGCTATGAAACAGGAGATAAAACAACATTTAATGCTATGGCAACAGAAGGAATTGACCGTTTTGTTGCTCGTTGTAACTCTCTTATTGGTAAAACTTTCAGTGAATTTGCAATTCCATGTGTGCCTAATTTGACAGTAATTCCAAAAGACAAATCTGGTGTTGTTTTGGATAAAAAAATGTTTCTGAATGATGCTAATTTAGCACAACTTTCTGATGCAAAAGAAGATATCATGAAATTATGGATTGATGGTGTGTATATTGGGGCTTCGTATGTTGCAGCTGGTCTTATGGCAGCTTGTCAGTGTCCAGAATATCTCAAAAAGAAATTCAAACGCAATGTAGATACAGAACTTCCTGGTGTTCGTTTTGATATAGAAGCTGGTGATAATTCACTTAGAGTAAGAACAACACTTGCTAAAGAAATAACAGGATTTACAAATTCTATAAAAGATGATATTAATCGTAAAAATTTTGGTTTTGTATTTTCTTCAGAAAATGCTGAATTTGAAGGTCAAAATATTACGGATATCATGGTATATAAAGCAAGAAATCTTCTATATGATCCTGAATATGGAGTATATGAGCCTATTTATAAAACACAGGTTACAACTTATATAGAGCGAATTTTACGCCATGCAACTGCTGATTTTAAACAGGACAATATTGTAAAATTCTTCTCAACTAATCCATCAAGTCAAAAAAGTCAATGGCTTTCCAAACGAGATAAAGTCAACGCTATTATCGGTGAAGGCGACGATATCAATTATCTCATTGATGAACAAAATGGAATATGTACTCTTGATATCACATTTAATGGTAATATCAAAAACTTGGAAATTGAAATTAATCGTTTGACATCAACTGCTCATGTTTAATGATTTTATGTATGTTTATTCTATTTAGTTTAATAGAGTAAAACTATTTAAAAATAAAAAGGAGGAATTTTATTATGGGGTTTAGACTACAGATAACTGGTGGTCCAGAAGAAATTCGTTTTGATGAACGAGCAATTCAAAAAGTAGAATTTAATTCAGATTCTCCGGATGATACAAACGCTAGAGCTACAGATATTGCATTAAGTGCAAAAGTTTGGGGCAAAATGTTATATTCTCTTGGAGCAAAAGATTCTGACCATACTTTAAACCTTGCAAAGTGGGCACAAGTTCCATCAGAAAAACCAGATTGTTACCGTAATGCACGAATTGATGTAGTAGCGGCAAGCCAAATGGTACGTCAATATACACTTCCAGATGCTTTTGTAATGGAGTATACAGAAGAACTTGATGACGAAACAGGTGTTGGTACTTTTTATTTGCATATAAAACAAAAGAAGGATCAAAATGCTATGGTAAAAGTAGACGGCGGATTTGGTGCAGAAGGTGAATAAGAAAGGACAGGTGATTTAAATGGCATTTAGAGTTCATGTTGAAGGACAAGAACCGTTTGATATTCCACCAGAATGTACAAAAAAAGTAAAATTCACAACGGATATTCCTCTTGATAGTAATGCTCGTACTAAAGATGTTGGAGCTACAATTATTATAGAAGGCAAAATTTTAGCAGCAACAGATGGTGATCCTGATGACAGTACACGTAAGATGGGATTATGGTCATTAATTCCAGCAGAAAAAGCTGATAGTTATAGAAAAGTTACGATTGAACTTACAGCAGCTGGTGTTATTGAACGTAAATATACTTTTCCAAATGCTTTCGTAGTAGATTATAAAGAATATTATGGCGATGTAAGTGGAAATGGAACATTTATATTAAAAATTAAACAGAAAAAAGATAAATTTGCTAATATAACCGTTGAGGGAGGATATCCTGCCTAAAACAAAAGGTGTATCCTAAAGGGTACACCTTTTTTATAAAGTGAAAAGGAGGTGCAGCTATGGCAAAACAAATGGCAGAACTTGGTAGTTTAAAAGTAGAATTTGCCCTTGAATACAGATATATTAAAAATCTTGTAATTGTGGACGAAGCAAATAATCATGGTTTTATGAAAATAAGACTTGTCGCTAAAGGTTTAATTGAAGCAGAACAGACACTTCGCCTTGAAGATGCGCCCATTAAGCTAACAGATAAAGATGGGGATATTATCTTTTTTGGTACAGTAGTACAGATTAATCTAGAAAATGAAGCAGATTATAGTGAAATAATTATTATTGCTAAAACTCTGTCCGAGCAAACAGACCGCAAGAAAAGATATAGAACATTTCAAGATACAACAAAAACAATTAGTCAAGTATTAGAGCAAGTGCTTGCTCCTTATGGCATAAAAGGTGCAGTAAAAGAAGATTTTGCCATTGAAGCCATGCTGTACCAAAATAATGAAACAGATTGGGAATTTTTAAAAAGAATTGCCAATTTATACGGACAATATATTTTTGCAGACAGTAAAACAGATGTAATGCGTATTGCCATTGGTACATATCCCTTTGCTAGAAAAAAGCTGGATAATGAAAGCAGGCAAAAGCATATTTTCAAAGATATAGATAAATATGTAAAAGTTCACTATAACGTAAATAGTGAGGCAATGCCATATGAATATGAAAAAATATTCAGAATTAGTTATGATTTAACCATTGGTGCAAACTATCTAATAGAATATGAAGGCGACAGAGAAAAAATAAGCTATAAAAGTCGTATCGTAAGTTATAACGGAGCAGAAGTCATAAATCATTTAACGCTTGATAATAAAGAAGGCTGTAAACCAGATAGTAGACAAACCATTGGTAAAAAAGATATGGGAGATTTCATAAAAGGCAAGGTAATTGCCGTACAGGGAACACAGATAAAAGTTCACTTTGACTGTGATGACACGCAAGATACAAATACTGCTATGTGGCTACCGTATGAAAATGTAATGAATAATTACATTTATTCCATGCCAGATATAGGCGATAGTGTATTTGTCTATTTTGAAAATAATGGTAAAGCCATAGCATTAGGAAGTCAAAGAACAGACGGCGGACAAAACAGTGATTACCAAACGCCAGAAAATAAAAGTCTTACAAGTACAGATAAAATGCTTCGTTTTACGCCAAATACAGCAGAACTTGTAGCAGGAAGAGGAGCAAGTGATTCATCAAGTGGTAATTATGCCCGAATAATAATGAATGATAGTAGTGGAATAAGTATTGAAAGTACACAAAATATAAAAATAACAGCAGAAAATACACTAATAATGCAGGCTTCAGATGAAAAAGTAAAACAGACGACATTTGCAGCCTTTAAAGCAAGACATCAAGAAGGAGAAGAAGAATATATTGCTCATGGTGGAAGTGCTTCAAATGATAGTAACGAAGAACTATTAGATAATATAGGATTAGAGCCAGATGATATAGCTCAAAGTGGTCAACCGTTTTATATTGGAAAAACGACAGGATTATCTAATTATATAAGTACCTCAATGGTAGGAAGTGCAGCAACAGCAGGTGTTGGTGGGGCAAAAGTAGCAGATGAGAAAGAAGATACCCCAAAAGAAGGAAAATTAAAAATTCAAGCACTAGATAATTTGAAGATAACATCTGGTGCAAGTGAGATAGAAATATCTAAAGAAGCATTATTAATAAAATCGCCACTGTTTCGTCAGCTAGGATTTAATAGGGGCAATCATCAGACTGCAAAAGAAATGGAAGCAAAAGAAGAACAAAATCAACAAGAAGAAGCATCTGATGAAGGACCAAGTGCATCGGATATTGCTCATGCAGCATTAGATGTTGCAGGATTTTTACCAGTTGTCGGTTTTTTGGCAGATATGGCAAATGCTGGGCTTTATGCTATTGAAGGGGATTATACACAGGCTGCCGTTTCGGCTGTATGTTCTGTTCCAATTATAGGAGATGCTTTTGCAGCTGGTAAAGTAGCTACTAAAGGAATGAAAGCTTTATCCGCATTAGGAAAAGTGGAAAAAGGAATTAAAGCTGCAACCAAAGTGGGAAAAGAGGCAGCTAAAAAACTTTCAGGTAATGTTTTTAATATTACAAACAGATTGGTTAATGGTGTAAAAGATTATTCCCGAACATCTATCACTGCTGCTGGAAGTGCTATAACTGATTTACAAAAAAGACTATTTCAAGCAAGCAGTCAATTACAAAAAGATATTCAATTATATTTTAAATCATTGAAAGGAAAGATGAATCAGGTAAAACAGAAAATGCCAGAAAAAGTAGGTAAAACAGAAAATAATATGTCTCCAACATCTCAAGTGAACGATATTCAAAATCCTAATGGTAATATAGCAAAAGAACAAATAAAAAATGGTGAGCCAGTAGATGTCGTTACAGGAAGTTTTATCTTAAATATGACAGATTATATCGCTAAAGATATTGGCGAAGATTTTATAATCAAGCGTAACTATGAGTCTATTTACGAAAATACACAGCAACCACTTGGTACTAAATGGTTATTAAATTTAAGTAGTCATCTTGTAAGGCAAGAAGATAAGATAACCATTTTGCGAGAAGACCATAAAAAAGAAGAATTTGTCAATGAAAATGGCAGATGGGAAAACAAACGTGGTAAAGACCGTGCACTTATTTTAATAGAAAAAGAAGACAGTTATCTTTTAAAAGATATTCACCAGAAAATAACTTATATTTACAATAGTTTTGGTAATCTAATTGTTATTGAAGATAAAAATGGTAATAAAAAACATCTGGAATATCAAGGTAATTTTATAACTTCAGTTAAGTTGGCAAATGGTAAAAAAATTGATTTTATTTATGACCATAATAAACTTACACAAATAAAAGACTTTATGGGTCGTAAAATTAAATATGAATATGAAGGCGAATTTTTAAAGAAAGTAACCTATGCCAATGACGGTATAGTTGTATATAATTACACAAACAACGGTTTAATTGAAAGTATAAAAGACCAACGAAACAATGTATATCTAAAAAATACCTATGATGAACATAAACGTATAATTCATCAGGAAATGCAAAAAAATGGTGAATTTATCTTTTTCTATGACGATAGAAGTAAGCAAACCGTTTTAACAGCGGGTCATAATAATAAAATCTATAAATATAATTACAATAGAAATAAATTAGTTGAAAAAATAACTCATAATGACGGTTCAACTGAAGAGAAAAAATATGATGAAAAAGAAAATGTCATCTGGAGAAAAGACCGTAATAATAACGAATATTTCTATAAATATAATGAAAATAGTCAACTAATTGAAAGAAAAAGCCCATGCGGTCTGATTGAAAATTGGGTTTATGATAAAGACGGCAATCTGATTGAAGAAATCGATAACGAAAATAAGAAAATCCTTTATCGTTATGATAGTCACGGTAACTTAATCGAAAGAAAAACCCGTATACAAGGTGAACTGTATCAGAAAAGAACGTACGTTTATGATGAAAAAGGCAGAAAACTCAAAGAAACGGACAGTCTGGGAAACTGCACAGACTACGCCTACGAGGAATTTGCCAAAGAGCCGTGGCAGATAACATCTCCTATGGGCGATATGTTCTTTTATGAATATGACCGTGCCGGCAGATGTTCCAGCATAACCGACAGAAACTTCGGTACGAAAACTTTCGGCTATAACTATATTGATTACATGATGACGGAAACGGATGCTCTCGGAAATACGCATATGTATATCTACGACAAGCTGGGTAACCGTGTAAAAGAGGTACGCCCTAACCAGTTTGACAGTGAAAACCATAATGGACTAGGCTGGCGACATATATATGACGTAATGGACCATGAAGAATTTCAGATAGACCCGGAAGGAAATGTTATAGCCACACTCCGCGATGCCGAAGAAAACATCATCAAAGAAGTAAACCCGAACGCTTTTGACCGTGCAACGAAAAACGGTGAAGGCATTGAAAATGTCTATGATGAAGACAATAACAAGATAAAAATAAAATATCCTGATGGTGGTATAGAGCGAAGATTTTACGATAAAAATGGTAATCTCATTAAAAAAATACTACCAGAAGACTACAACGAAGAAACAGATGATGGCATTGGTTACTGTTATGAATATGATGCAGAAAATCGCTTAACTAAAATAACAGCACCAAATGGTACAGTGGAAAAAGCCTATATTTACGATAAAAAAGGCAATATCTTAAAAGAAATTAATGCTAACGGATATAAAATGGATAGTTCCGATGATAAGCGACCAGGCATATTGTATAAATATAATGCTATAGGTTGGCTTATTGAAAAACGTGAGCCAATAGAAGAAGACAAATATAAACTTACCGAATACCGCTATGACAGTGAAGGTAATATCATTGAAGAGCGTCGTCATATGGACTTGCAGGACGAAAAATCTGCTAGTGGTAGAGTGCTTAGCATCTTCTTTAAATATGATAAGCAAAATCGCTTAATCAAAGTAGAAGATAATACTGGAGCTGTTATGGAATATGGCTATAACAGTTTAAACCTCAAGACCTTTGAAAAACGCCGTATAAATGATGATACCTTCCAGACTATCAGCTATAAATATGATGAAGCGGGGCGACTTGTCGGCATACTGCAAAAAGTTGACAGAAAAGAATGCGGCAGGTTCAACGCCGAAACAAAATATGAACTGGATAAAACAGGCAATGTAATAAAGATTATCACACCGGCAGGTTATATCATCAAAAGAGCATACGACAAAGCCGATAGATTGATTGAAGAAGTTCATATAGACAAGGAAAACGGCATTGAAAACAAAACCGTATTCACCTACGACAAAGCCGGAAACATCATTAAAGTAACGGATACAAACGGCGCAGAAGAAGTTTACGAATATGACCTGTTAAACCGTGAAACGAAGAAAATCAACAAAGACGGCGGCATAGAGCGCAGTTTCTACAATAAAAACAGTCAGCTCGTAAAGAAGATTTTACCGAATGAGTACAGCTCAAAAGGTGAAGATGGCAACGGCTACTCTTATACCTATGATAAACAGGGCAATATTATAAGCATAATCGCACCGAACGGCACGATAATTGAAACGAATATTTACGACAGTGAAGGAAATCTTCTGCAAAGACTTGACGGCGTTAAATCCGGTATAAACTGTGAATATGACCTTGCAGGCAGAAGAAAAAATATCACCACGCAAGGCGGAGCGAAACAGGAATTTACCTACGATGCGCAGGGCAATATAACGGGAATAGTTGACGGCAATCAGAACAAAACAGAGTACAGACTCGATAAGTGGGGCCGGATTACTGAAATCATCAAACCGAACGGAACCAGTGAGTATTTCTCCTATGATTATGCGGGAAACATTATTGAAACAGTGGACGGCAACGGCAATAAAATCCGTTACAGATACAACCTCCTCAATAAATTAAGTGAAATCATCGACCAGACAGGCGAAAAGGATTATTTCACCTACGATATCGAAGGCAGAGTAAGACAGCATACGGACCGCCGCGGCAACGAGGTGCAGTATTCATATAATCTCTATGACAGCTTAACTGAAAAACTGGAAAGAAAAAGTGGGCTACGTGAAAGCTATGAATATTATCCTGACGGCAGTATAAAATCTGCTATCGCTGAAGGAATGCGCTACAGTTACAGCTATTACGCCAACGGCAGCCTAAAAGGAAAGTCTGCCAGCGGCAAACGGTTATTAAGCTATGAGTATGACCTCAACGGCAACAAGATAAAACAGACCGACGTAACAGGCAAAACAACGGAGTATATCTACGATGAACTTGACCAGCTTTTAGAAATTCATGATGGTGGAAAATGTATCACAGCCTTTAAATACAACGACGACGGCACAATAAAAGAAGCTGTAAGTGCCAATGGCATGAAGAATTTATACGGTTACGACACGGATAAAAACCTTACCAAACTGGATATTGATTTCAACGGAAAAGTTCTGGCTCAAAACAGGTATGCTTATGACCATAACGGCAACCGCACTATAAAACAACAACTACGAGGCAGAACGTATTATACGTATGACAGCATAAATCAGCTCACCAATGTAAAATATCCCGACTACGAGGAACAGCTCTTCTACGATAAAGCCGGTAATAGGAGCAAGCGCATTGTCAATGATGTAACAGAGTATTACCTTTATGACAAGCGGAACCGCTTAATACGGCAGGTATTCCAGCAGCCGACAGGTACAACGGCGAAGCATTATATTTATGATAATGCCGGAAACCTGATGAATGACGGCGAGAGAATATATAAAAACGACGCATTCAATAGGGTAACAAGAGTTGAAACTACCATTGGGCAGGTTCAAATCAATCGTTACGACGCTGAAGGTTTGCGTTATGAAATGGAAGAGAACAAGAAACTCGTTCAGTTCATATTCAATGAAAATCGGGAAGTCGTTGTAGAACAATCCAGTAGCGATATTAAACGATTAATCCGTAGTTATGACCTATGGGCTAGTGAATGTGAACCGGAAAAGACATGGTATCACTACGCCAGTGATGAACAGGGAAGTACAATATTTATTACAGATGAAGAAAAAATTTGTAATAAATACGACTATGACGCATGGGGCAATCTCACCACCTGTGAAGAAATTATCCCGAACAGATTTCTTTATGCAGGACAGCAATTTGATCAGATTATTCAACAGTACTATCTGAGAGCAAGATTTTATAATCCTGTAATCGCTCGGTTTACAAAAGAAGATGTTTATCGTGGCGACGGTTTAAATCTCTATACCTACTGTGATAATAATCCTGTTATTTATTATGACCCTAGTGGATATAGTGCTTGTAATGGTCCTGGAGATAAAAATCCTATAGAAAAGAAAAAATTACTTCCTAAAGAAGGTGAAGTAGGTACTTATAAAGATTTAATAAAGAATGGAGAAAAAGGGGATAATGTTACACCACATCATATGCCAGCTGCTGATTATATGAAATCTAAGGGTGTATCTAAAAATGATGGTGTAGCGATGAATGTAGAAGCTCCTTATCCTGGAGAAGGTGGACGGCATCGTCAAACTCGTTCATATGGTAAAAAATCTGATTTAAATGAAACTCCACGAGAAGCTTTGGCGCGAGATATAAATGATATGAGGAAAATATATAAAAATGATGAATTGTATACACCTGAAATAAGAAAATCATTAAAAGAGGTAATTAAGTTAAATAAAGAATTGTATCCTGATTTATTCGAAAAATGAGGTATATAATATGATAAATTTAGAAAAAGAACTTATCGAGTTAAATAAAATAAAATACTTAAAAAATGAAGCGGAAATTAAGCGTTTTGATGAAATATTGATAAATATATATAAGTACAAAGATAAAATACCATTATCTAGATTATATACTGTTTTTGATGATAATACAGAAGATGATGAGGTTATGTATGGCTTAATTCATTTGATTGAAGAATTCCCACCAGAAGTAGAAATAGAAGAGTTTATTAAGTCAATAAATTTAATGGTACCTAATGCTAAAGAATGGGCAAAACTTTTGTTGATTAGAATTTTGAATCATAAAGATTGTAGAAATTTATTTATAAATATAATTTCAAACTATAAAAAAAATAATTTAATAATCAATAAACTTTTATTAGAAATAAAAAATGAAGATATTAATTTATTTGGCAAGGTTGTTGATACAATTATTTCTAAAACTAAATAGAAATATTAAAATATGTTATACAATATAATAATTTAAAAATTTAAGCGTTTATTAAGTTATGAGTATAATTTAAACAGCAACAAAACAGACTGACATAACAGGCAAAACGACAGAGTATATCTACGATGAACTTGACCGACTTTTAGAAATTCATGATGGTGGAAAATGTATCATAGCCTTTAAATACAACGACGACATAATAAGAGAAGCGGTAAGTGCTAATGGTATGAAGAATTTATATGGATATGATACAATAAAAATCTTATCAAACTTTTATAGGCTCTCGTTTGAGAGCCTGATACATAACAAAAATTTAAATAGAGGAAATCTGTATATAAATATAGAAAAGAGGAATGAAGATGAAAAATCCTTATGAAGTATTGGGAGTATCGGAAAATGCTACGGATGCGGAGATAAAAAAGGCGTATCGCAAGCTTGTTTTGAAGTATCATCCAGACAGAAATAAGAATGATAAGTCCTTTGAACAGAAAATGATGGAGATTAATATGGCATATGGACTTATCAAAAATAAGGAAGCTAGAGATAAATTCAACAGGGAAAATGCAAAGAAAGAGCCGTTCTCACAGCAAAAAGCACAACCAAAGCAGACAAAAGCTAAAGAAAAACCAAAGGCTACACCAAAGAAAAATTTTGATATCAATGATATAACACAAGGAGTTAGAAATAATTTTGAACAGTTTTTTGGCTTTAATCCAAATACTGGTGATGTGGTACATGAAGAAAAACTTAATCCCAATATGAAAAAGAAAAAAAATCCTTTGGATATGACAGATGTCTTTGAAAGATTTATGGGGTTTAAGAAATAGGCAGGTGATGTAAGTGCAAGAGAAAACTAGAATTGATATAGCAATAATGGTTTTATGTGTGGCTGTGATAGTTTTAGCTTATATTGGTTTAGGAAATACGCTGGTTGATGTTGTATGTATAATTTTAGCTGCTATTTGTTTTGTAGTTGTACTTGTTATAAATTTATGGAACAGATTGACTGGTATCAAGCGACCTAAAATAAAAAATAATGCTGTATTAAATGATGGAACTATAAGTGAGATTGCACTATTAAATGAAGAAGATAAAATAATAGCTACTTGGGATATGTTTGAGAAAATATCTTTAGTAATCGGAAAAGATATTCGAGAAAATCATGTAGATGTGAATTTAAATCAAAGTCCATATGCAGCAATGATAGATATAGAACACGCCGTTTTAAATTATGCTGGTGGCAGTTGGTATATAGAAGATTTAGGTTCAAAAAACGGAGTGGTAGTACAAAAAGCGATTGATAATAGAAAATATAAGTTATCATCATATCAACCATGTAGGTTAGAACAAGGAGATATTATTATTATCGGATTAACAAGATTGAAATTAAGATAGAAAGAAGGATTTTGTATGAGTAATCTAATACGCTGCCAAAACGGTCATTTATTCAGCGCCCGCCGTTACGGAACAGTATGTCCGTATTGCAATGTGGAAACTGCTACAAAAGAGAAAAAGGAAACTGGTCAAAGCGATGTTGATGCAGAAGAACTTCTTTTTCTGGAAGAAATACAGCCAGTTTGCGGTTGGCTGGTATGTATAGCAGGTCCACGTCAAGGAAAAGATTACAAGATAAAAAGGGGTAAAAACTTTATCGGACGTGCTGATGATATGGATATTCAGATTTTGGGAGATAATAAAATAGACCGTAGAAATCATGCCATAATTGTATTTGACCCGAAGAAAAAAGAAACAGTGCTTTTACCTGGAAGCTCTAACGGACTTGTATACTTGCAAGGTGATGCACTTTATGAGCCTAAGGTTTTAAACACTTATGATACTATTGAAATAGGTAATAGCCGTTTTACTTTTGTACCGTTTTGTGGTGAACATTTTATGTGGGAAGATATGGAGAAAGAGAATGAATGAGTTTACTTTAATGGTAATGATTTTAATGATTGCCATTATAATTGGATTATTTATCATGCGTTCTAATTTAAAAATGCCAATACGGCATATTCCGTCATCATTCGGTCAAAGTATGACTATTGGAGATAGGGAAGTTCAAGAAGATAATTTAGGAAAACTTACTGCAAAAGAAGGCACTTTATTAGTTCTTGCTGATGGTATGGGTAAAAAATATGGTGGTAAAATTGCTTCACGTATAGCTGTTGAAACTTTTATAGATTTATTTAAGGAGTATAAGGCTTTTGAAAAACCGCAATATTATTTCCGTAAAGCATTTAACGCAGCTAACCGTATAATTTTAAATAAATTAGATGGGCGAGGCTCATCAAGTGTAGCAGCTGCTGTTATTATAAATGATACATTATATTATGCTTTAGTCGGTAATATAAAAATTGCTGTTTTTAGAAACGGTGACCTTGTGCCAGTAAGTGAAGGTCATACTATTGATATATTGGCAAAACAAAAATATCAAAAAGGATTGATAACAAAGGAATATGCTTTAAAACTTTTAGAACATCACCGATTATATAATTTTGTTGGTCAAGACGGATTTCATGAGATTGAATTTTTCAGTCAACCGCTACTACTGAGAAAAGGTGATATTGTCGCATTGATGAGTGATGGGGTATACGATACATTATCATGGCGTGAAATAGAAAGTGAACTTTCTGTAAGAAGTGATGCCCAATCTAAAGCATTGAAAATAATAGAACGGGTGAATTTAAGTAAAAAACCTAATAAAGATAACGCCAGTATAGTTTTATACAGGATTTAGGCGAGGGAGGATTTTATTATTATGAGAAAAATAAACAGCACATTTAAAACAGCCTTTATATCAGAAGCAGGTGCGGCTTTAAAAAATAATGACTACTTCGCCTATGTGGAACTTGATGATTATGCCTGCTATGTTATAGCAAATTCAATAACAGATAGAATAGAATCTGAAAGTGCCAAAGTAGCTGTAGAAAATGCTATTAGACATTTTCAGGAAAATCCGTCCATGAGAAGACGAGCAATGCAATCATATTTAAAAGCGACAAATGAAGATTTTTTGTCAGCAAATAGCAATGAAAAGCTAAAAGCCTCTATCTGCATTGTTGTAACGGATTATGAAAAATTGCGTTTTGGCATAGCAGGCAATACTCGTTTTCGCTTGTACAGAGAAGGAATAGTAGCATTTGCTTCGCATGATATGTCGCTTACGCAAGACTTAATAGAAGATGAAAAACTGCCCGAAAATATATTGTCAAAACATGAAGAGCGACATAATTTATATACTTATTTAGGACAGGAAAAAGACTTTTCGCCTTACATATCTCAATCTATTAAGCTTATAAACGGAGATATTGTTTCTTTATATACAAGTGGTATCTGGGAAAATATTGATGAAGGCGAATTAGATGATGTCTTTTCAGAAGCAGGTGATGAACCACAGCCAATTTTAGATGAAGTTGAGGATTTATTACTTTCAAGACAACCGAAAAATCTCACAAATTATACTATAGCTACAATCTTTATAGATAAAATTTTCACTGACCCTAATCGTGCACGTCGCATACGACGCATGATACGAATAGCAATTATTGTTTTTATTATTTTACTTATCTTAGGTATTATATTTTACATCTGGTACAGTAATAGACAAGATAAAAAGCATAAGATGAATTTGTACACGGATAATACAGTTACAGCCATACAGGATAATAATTATATTCGTGCGCAAAGTGAAGTAAAAAAAGGTATTGACCTTGCCGAAAATCTTGATGATGAAGAAAGAATAAATTTATTAAACAATTATTCACGTCTTATAGATGCCGTTATCGCAGCAGATAACGATTATAAAAATGAAAAATATACAGATGCTTACGAAGCATATCAAAATGCACTCGATATAAGTCGATATGCTGATAATTTAGGAGAAAGTTATATAAATAAACAAATCATGCAATGTGAAAATTATTTAAGTGTATCAGATTTAATCGCTCTTGGTGATAAAGCACTAGAGAAAAATGATTTTGACAAAGCAGAAAAAAATTATTTTGAAGCAAAGAAAATGGCACTAAAAGCTCATGATTTAAACGGAAATCAGCAGGCAAAAGAGGCACTAGAAAAACTTTATGAACAGAAAAAACAAATACAAGATGAACAAGATAAAAAAGATAAACAAAAATTATCTGAAGATATTTCTGATTTAATAACACAAGGAGATAATCTTCAGCAAGGTGGAGATTATGTAGGAGCTGAGGCAAAATATATGGAAGCTAAAGAATTAGCTGCTAAAAATTATGATGCCGATAGTAAAAAAGAAGCTTTATCTGCTTTAGAAAAATTAGATGAAGTAAAAGCCAAAGCACAGGCTCAAAGACAAAAAAATATTGATGAGCAGTCAGACAAATATATGACAGCAGCACTGGTGCTTGCTCGTGGTGATGATGCTTTTTCTGCTGAAGATTATACAAATGCTAATGCTTATTATAATACGGCACTTGAACAGTATACTGCTCTTGGTGATAGTAGTATGTGCCAGAGTATAAGCCTTAAATTACAACAGGTGGCAACTAAACAACAAGAAATTTCAAACCAAGTACAAACTGCGGATAATCTTATGATGCAGGCAGATAGTTTATATAAACAAAATGAATATAATTCAGCAAAACAGTTGTACTTAAAAGCAAAACAAGAGTATGAATCTTTGGGTAGAGAAGATAAAGTAGGTGAAATAAATAATATTTTAGACCAGATTGATATAGATATGGCTGTTATGGAAACTATGCCACAATAATAAAAAGCAGGGAGGAGATTTCGATGCATAAAGATAAATACCGTTACGTTTTAAATCAAACAGGCAATATTAACAATAAAGCCAAAGGTCGTTATTACAAACGTGATTTAGAGTTAATGACAACATTTTTGCTCAGGGAAATCTGTATTAAAGAAAAAATCCTAGCAGGTGTTATAAATCCTTTGGATAAAGATGATTTAATTCGTGTAATACTACGTTATCGTGGTGCAGAAGAAAACCTGCTTATAAAAAAATACAACGAAAAAGGATATGAAGCATTAAAAAACGTTATATCCAAAGTAAAAATGCACTATCAAAATGATATTTACCTTGAATGCAGTGCTAAAATAACTGTTTATCAAAATAGAGCTTTAGATTTTTATGATAATTTAGTTATAAAATTTTATTCTAAATTTGTCGGTACAAATGCACTGATAGTAAGTGCTGATGGGAAATTGTGCGGTATTTTAAATGTAGAACAAAAAGGCACAGATACAAATGTATTGTACTTGACAAAAAATGAAGAACTTCCCTGTCAAGAAGCTGATTTAAAAAATTATAGTCTTTTATGTATGGATAAAATAAATTCTGAGATGCTGCATCGTATCTATAATGGTGATTATAATTATGTGCCAGAACATTTAGTTGTATATCGCGTGCCATTGCTTGATTTTACTGTGAAAGAGCCAGTAAAACTTACTATGCCACTTGCTATAGATTTTGGAACATCTAATACAACAGCTGGTGTTTATCTTGATAGCTTGTATTTTGAGCGAACTGGATTAAAAAACGGTCAGTTTGGTTTAAAGGAAAACGACGTTAATTATGCTGTATTTTATGACATAAATCAAAGCTGGCATGAAACGACACTACTTCCTAGTGTTGTCGGTATACTTTCAATAAAAGACAATGAAAATGTTGATTATGTATTCGGTTATGAAGCTGTAAAGCTTGCCAATTCTAGCTATATTGATGAGGGTTTTTGTGTATTTTACGATATTAAACGCTGGATTGGTGATTATGAAAAAAGCGAAGAAATAATAGATAAACAAGGAAGACGTGCTTTTGTAAAACGAAAAGATATTTTAAGAGCTTATTTTCTGCATATTATAGATGCCATGAAAAATCGGTTCAAATGTCAAGTTCATGAAGTGCATATATCAAGTCCTGTAAAACAAAAGTATTTGTTTCAAAAAATGTTCGCTGATATCTTACCTGAATATGCTATAGAAAAAGAAGATATGCTCGATGAAGGTGTTGCTGTTTTATATAATACAATTTCAGAAATGATTTTGCAGAAAACAGCAAAAGAAAAAACCAATTATAAAGCACTTATAATTGATTGCGGTGGAGGAACGACAGACCTTTCTTCATGTACATTTAACTATAGCAATAGAAGAGTATCGTATCAAATTAATATTGAAACAGGATATGAAAATGGTGATACCGATTTTGGTGGTAATAATTTAACATTCCGTTTAATGCAGCTTTTAAAATTAAAACTTGTAAAAGAACTAGCACCATCAGAAATAAAACATAGTATAAAAGACATAGATGACCTATTATCAGCATTTGATATAGATGTTTTTCGTTATGTTGATGAACATGGACCACATAAAATCTATGAAGAATTTGATACAGAATATCAAAAAGCAGAAGTATTTTTACCTACACAATTTTCAAAATGGGAAAATTTGAGTCGTGTTGATTATTATAAAGTAAAAAATAATTATTATTTTTTATTTGATACGGCTGAACGCATAAAAAAAGAATTTTTTAATCGTGTAGGAACATTGCGGGTTATGCTTACATCAAAAGAAACAGAGGAAAATGCTACAACAGCACTTTTAGTAGATAAATGGAAATTAACCGTAAGAAAAGGGAAAGAACTTATGACCGTTAAAACTTTTCCGTCTATTTACTTTAGTATTTTTGATATTAATTTATTATTAAGAGCTGATATATATGGTATTATCCATAAATTTATGAATGATATGTATGAGAAAGATGAGCTTGACGAATATTCTTTTATAAAACTCACTGGTCAATCTTGCAAGATTGATATATTTAGAGATGCTTTGAAGGAATTTGTTCCAGGAAAAACAATAAAATTCAAGAGAAAATCAGGTGATTTAACAGATGATTTTGAACTTAAAATGACTTGTATTGACGGAGCTTTAAAATATCTTAAAGACAGAAAATATGGTTTTGCTGATGTAAACATAAAAAGTAAATCTCCGCAATTACCATATATTATTTCTGCTTATACGCATACAGGTCAAGAAGTCATTTTAATTCATGGACTTATGCAAGGAAAAAATAGAGGCAATATCTCCAGAAACATGGATGACTTAACTTTAAAATTGTATCTAAAAGATATGGAAGAAAAAATCAGATACAATTTTACTTATAGTTGCAGTTTAGATGAATTTAAGGAAATGCACTATAAAGATGTGCGTGAACTTTATGGAGATAATATTCCTCAAGATGAAACAGATATTATTGAAGGACGGGAAGTAAAATTTTTTGTCTGGACAGATGCCAAACACTGGGGTTTTATAGTAGCTCCCGTTTATCGTCAAGAAAGCCAAACAAAAGAATTTATTATGCTGGGTAGAGAGAAATTTTTCAGTTTTGAAAATGACGCTTGGGTAGAAAATTTCTTTGATGGAACTAAATGATTAAATAATAAGGAGGTGCAGCAATGGCAAAGCAAATGGCAGAAATTGGCAGTTTAAAAGTAGAATTTGCCCTTGAATACAGATATATTAAAAATCTTGTAATTGTGGACCAAGCAAATAACCATGGTCTTATGAAAATAAGACTTGTTGCTAAAGGGTTAATTAAAACAGAGCAAACACTTCGCCTTGAAGATGCTCCCATTAAGGTAACAGATAAAGATGGGGATATTATCTTTTTTGGTACAGCAGTGCAGATTAATCTGGAAAATGAAGCAGATTATAGTGAGATAATTATTACTGCTAAGACCCTGTCAGAACAGACAGACCGCAAGAAAAGATATAGAACGTTTCAAGATACAACAAAGACAATTAGTCAAGTATTAGAGCAAGTGCTCGCTCCTTATGGAATAAAAGGTGCAGTAGAAGAAGATTTTGTCATTGAAGCCATGCTGTACCAAAACAATGAAACAGATTGGGAATTTTTAAAAAGAGTTGCCAATTTATACGGACAATATATTTTTGCAGACAGTAAAACAGATGTAATGCGTATTGCCATTGGTACATATCCCTTTGCTAGAAAAAAGCTGGATAATGAAAGCAGGCAAAAGCATATTTTCAAAGATATAGATAAATATGTAAAAGTTCACTATAACGTAAATAGTGAGGCAATGCCATATGAATATGAAAAAATATTCAGAATTAGTTATGATTTAACCATTGGTGCAAACTATCTAATAGAATATGAAGGCGACAGAGAAAAAATAAGCTATAAAAGTCGTATCGTAAGTTATAACGGAGCAGAAGTCATAAATCATTTAACGCTTGATAATAAAGAAGGCTGTAAACCAGATAGTAGACAAACCATTGGTAAAAAAGATATGGGAGATTTCATAAAAGGCAAGGTAATTGCCGTACAGGGAACACAGATAAAAGTTCATTTTGACTGTGATGACACGCAAGACACAGCCACTGCCATGTGGCTACCATATGAAAATGTAATGAATAATTACATTTATTCTATGCCAGATATAGGCGATAGCGTATTTGTCTATTTTGAAAATAACGGAAAAGCTATAGCACTAGGAAGTAAAAGAACAGACGGCGGACAAAACAGTGATTACCAAACACCAGAAAATAAAAGTCTTACAAGTACAGATAAAATGCTTCGTTTTACGCCAGGTACAGCAGAACTTGTAGCAGGAAGAGGAGCAAGTGATTCTTCTAGTGGAAATTATGCTCAAATAATAATGAATGACGCCAGTGGCATAAATATTGAAAGTACACAAAATATAAAAATAACAGCAGAAAATACACTAATAATGCAGGCTTCAGATGAAAAAGTAAAACAGACGACATTTGCAGCCTTTAAAGCAAGACATCAAGAAGGAGAAGAAGAATATATTGCTCATGGTGGAAGTGCTTCAAATGATAGTAACGAAGAACTATTAGATAATATAGGATTAGAGCCAGATGATATAGCTCAAAGTGGTCAACCGTTTTATATTGGAAAAACGACAGGATTATCTAATTATATAAGTACCTCAATGGTAGGAAGTGCAGCAACAGCAGGTGTTGGTGGGGCAAAAGTAGCAGATGAGAAAGAAGATACCCCAAAAGAAGGAAAATTAAAAATTCAAGCACTAGATAATTTGAAGATAACATCTGGTGCAAGTGAGATAGAAATATCTAAAGAAGCATTATTAATAAAATCGCCACTGTTTCGTCAGCTAGGATTTAATAGGGGCAATCATCAGACTGCAAAAGAAATGGAAGCAAAAGAAGAACAAAATCAACAAGAAGAAGCATCTGATGAAGGACCAAGTGCATCGGATATTGCTCATGCAGCATTAGATGTTGCAGGATTTTTACCCGTTGTTGGTTTTTTTGCAGATATGGCAAATGCAGGGCTTTATGCTATTGAAGGAGATTATACACAGGCTGCTGTCTCAGCTGTATGTTCTGTTCCAGGTATAGGTGATGCTTTTGCAGCGGGTAAATTAGCTTCTAAAGGTATAAAAGCTGCATCTAAAATAGTAAAAACACAAAAAAGTGTCAAAGGAGCTGTTAAAGCTGTAGGTAAAGTAGCTGCAAAGAAAGCTACAGAAAAAGCAACTAAAAATATATTGAATATAACTCAGGTTTTAGTAAACGGTGTAAAAGAATTTGCTTCAAATCCGTTAAAAATTTCAGGTTCAGCTATAACAGATTTAATTAGACGAAGTTTTGACAATCTTTCAACTTTATTTAAAGATATTCATTTAATTAAGGGCAGTTTAAATGGTAAATTAAACAAAGCAAAAAAAGAATTTCCTGCAATGAATAACAAAAATTTTGTTTCGTCGAAAAAAGTTGAACAAAAGTTTAGAGATACCAACGCTAATACTATGAAAATAAAAGACAGCGGGCTTGACCCAGTAGACCTTGTAACAGGCAGTTTCTTTATAACCATAACAGATTATATCGCTAAAGATATTGGCGAAGATTTTATAATCAAGCGTAATTATGAGTCAATTTATGAAAACACACAGCAACCACTTGGTACTAAATGGCTATTAAATTTAAGTAGCCATCTTGTAAGGCAAGAAGACAAGATAACCATTTTACGAGAAGACCATAAAAAAGAAGAATTTGTCAAAGAAAGTGGTAGATGGGAAAACAAACGTGGTAAAGACCGTGCACTTGTTTTAATAGAAAAAGAAGACAGTTATCTTTTAAAGGATATTCACCAGAAAATAACTTATATTTACAATAGTTTTGGTAATCTAATTGTTATTGAAGATAAAAATGGTAATAAAAAACATCTGGAATATCAAGGTAATTTTATAACTTCAGTTAAGTTGGCAAATGGTAAAAAAATTGATTTTATTTATGACCATAATAAACTTACACAAATAAAAGACTTTATGGGTCGTAAAATTAAATATGAATATGAAGGCGAATTTTTAAAGAAAGTAACCTATGCCAATGACGGTATAGTTATATATAATTACACAAACAACGGTTTAATTGAAAGTATAAAAGACCAACGAAGCAATATATATGTAAAAAATACCTATGATGAACATAAACGTATAATTCATCAGGAAATGCAAAAAGATAGAGAATACATTGTCTTTTATCAAAAAGAAGCTCGGACGACTATTGTAAATTCAACTCATAATAATAGTGTCGTAAAGTATATCTATAACAGAGATAATCTTTTAGAAAAAATATTATATAGTGATAATACATCAGAAGAGCGAAATTATGATGAAAAACAAAATATCATCTGGGAAAAAGACAGAAACGACAATGAATATTTTTATAAATATAATGAAAATAGTCAACTAATTGAAAGAAAAAGCCCATGCGGTCTGATTGAAAATTGGGTTTATGATAAAGACGGCAATCTGATTGAAGAAACCGATAACGAAAATAAGAAAATCCTTTATCGTTATGATAGTCATGGTAACTTAATCGAAAGAAAAACCCGTATACAAGGTGAACTCTATCAAAAAAGAACATATGTTTATGATGAAAAAGGCAGAAAACTAAAAGAAACGGACAGCTTAGGAAACTGTACAAGCTATGCTTACAGGGAATTTGCCAAAGAAGCATGGCAAGTAACCTCTCCTATGGGCGATATGTTCTTTTATGAATATGACCGTGCTGGTAGATGTTCCAGCATAACCGATAGAAATTTTGGTACAAAGACTTTCGGTTATAACTATATTGATTATCTGACAATGGAAACGGATGCTCTTAAAAATACTCATATGTATGTTTATGATAAATTAGGCAATCTGATAAAAGAAGTACGTCCAAACCAATTTGACAGTGAAAATTTCACAGGTATAGGCTGGCGACATATCTATGACGTTATGGATAGGGAAGAATTTCAGATAGACCCCGAAGGAAATGTCATAGCTACACTTCGAGATGCTGAAGAAAACATCATTAAAGAAGTAAATCCAAATGCTTTTGACCGTGCAACCAAAAACGGTGAAGGTATTGAAAATATCTATGATGAAGACAACAACAAGATAAAAATAAAATATCCCGACGGCGGCATAGAACGCAGGTTCTACGATAAAAACGGCAATCTCATAAAGAAGATACTGCCGGAGGACTACAATGAAAGCACGGATGACGGCATAGGGTACACTTATGAATATGACGCTGAAAATCGCCTGACCAAAATAACGGCGCCGAACGGTACGGTGGAAAAAGTCTACATCTATAATAAAAAAGGTAATGTCCTGAAAGAAATTAACGCCAACGGCTATAAAATGGGCAGCTCTGATGATGAACGGCCAGGCATATTGTACAAATACAATGCTATAGGCTGGCTCATAGAAAAACGAGAACCTGTAGAAAAAAATAAATACAAACTTACCGAATACCGCTATGACAGCGAAGGCAATATCATCGAAGAACGCCGTCATATGGACTTGCAGGATGAAAAATCCGCTAGCGGCAGAGTGCTGAGTATCTTCTTTAAATATGACAAGCAAAATCGCTTAATTAAAGTCGAGGATAACACCGGAGCAGTTATTGAATACGGCTACAATAGCCTGAATTTAAAAACCTTTGAAAAACGCCGTATAAATGATAATACCTACCAGACTGTAAGTTATAAATACGACAAAGCAGGGCGACTTGTCGGCATACTGCAAAAAGTTGACAGAAAAGAATGCGGCAGGTTCAACGCCGAAACAAAATATGAACTGGATAAAACAGGCAATGTAATAAAGATTATCACACCGGCAGGTTATATCATCAAAAGAGCATACGACAAAGCCGATAGATTGATTGAAGAAGTTCATATAGACAAGGAAAACGGCATTGAAAACAAAACCGTATTCACCTACGACAAAGCCGGAAACATCATTAAAGTAACGGATACAAACGGCGCAGAAGAAGTTTACGAATATGACCTGTTAAACCGTGAAACGAAGAAAATCAACAAAGACGGCGGCATAGAGCGCAGTTTCTACAATAAAAACAGTCAGCTCGTAAAGAAGATTTTACCGAATGAGTACAGCTCAAAAGGTGAAGATGGCAACGGCTACTCTTATACCTATGATAAACAGGGCAATATTATAAGCATAATCGCACCGAACGGCACGATAATTGAAACGAATATTTACGACAGTGAAGGAAATCTTCTGCAAAGACTTGACGGCGTTAAATCCGGTATAAACTGTGAATATGACCTTGCAGGCAGAAGAAAAAATATCACCACGCAAGGCGGAGCGAAACAGGAATTTACCTACGATGCGCAGGGCAATATAACGGGAATAGTTGACGGCAATCAGAACAAAACAGAGTACAGACTCGATAAGTGGGGCCGGATTACTGAAATCATCAAACCGAACGGAACCAGTGAGTATTTCTCCTATGATTATGCGGGAAACATTATTGAAACAGTGGACGGCAACGGCAATAAAATCCGTTACAGATACAACCTCCTCAATAAATTAAGTGAAATCATCGACCAGACAGGCGAAAAGGATTATTTCACCTACGATATCGAAGGCAGAGTAAGACAGCATACGGACCGCCGCGGCAACGAGGTGCAGTATTCATATAATCTCTATGACAGCTTAACTGAAAAACTGGAAAGAAAAAGTGGGCTACGTGAAAGCTATGAATATTATCCTGACGGCAGTATAAAATCTGCTATCGCTGAAGGAATGCGCTACAGTTACAGCTATTACGCCAACGGCAGCCTAAAAGGAAAGTCTGCCAGCGGCAAACGGTTATTAAGCTATGAGTATGACCTCAACGGCAACAAGATAAAACAGACCGACGTAACAGGCAAAACAACGGAGTATATCTACGATGAACTTGACCAGCTTTTAGAAATTCATGATAGTGGAAAATGTATCACTGCCTTTAAATACAACGACGACGGCACGATAAAAGAAGCTGTAAATGCCAACGGCATGAAGAATTTATACGGCTACGATATGGATAAAAACCTTACCAAACTGGATATTGATTTTAACGGAGAAGTTCTGGCGCAAAACAGATACGCTTATGACAGCAACGGCAACCGCACAATAAAACAACAGCTGCGGGGCACAACGTATTATACGTATGACAGTATAAACCAGCTCATCAATGTAAAATATCCCGACTACGAGGAACAGCTCTTCTATGATAAAGCCGGTAACAGAAGCAAGCGAATAGTCAATGATGTAACGGAGTATTATCTCTACGATAAGCGGAACCGTCTGATACGGCAGGTATTCCAACAGCCGACAGGCACAACGGCGAAGCATTATATTTATGATAATGCCGGAAATCTGATGAATGACGGCGAGAGAATATATAAAAATGACGCATTCAATAGGGTAACAAGAGTTGAAACTACTAATGGTCAGGTTCAAATCAACCGTTACGATGCCGAAGGTCTGCGCTATGAAATGGAAGAGAATAAAAAGCTCGTTCAGTTCATTTTCAATGAAAACAGGGAAGTTGTAGTTGAACAATCTGATAGTGATATTAAACGATTAATCCGTAGTTATGACCTTTGGGCTAGTGAGTGCGAGCTTGAAAAGACATGGTATCACTACGCCAGCGATGAACAGGGAAGTACCATATTTATTACAGATGAAGAAAAAATCTGTAATAAATACGACTATGACGCATGGGGCAATCTGACCACCTGCGAAGAAATTATCCCTAATAGATTTCTTTACACAGGGCAACAATTTGACCAGATAACACAGCAATATTATTTACGAGCACGTTATTATAATCCTGTAATCGCCAGATTTACCAAAGAAGATGTTTACCGTGGCGATAGCTTAAATTTCTATACCTACTGCGATAATAATCCTGTATTTTATTACGATCCTAGTGGATATGCTTGTAATACAAAAGATGCTTTAAGAAAAAAATTAGAGCATGGAGGATATAAAACTTATGATATAGGTGAATATAAACAAATGCGTTCAAATAAAAATAGAATGAAGGGATATAGTAGTAGGAAAATTGATAATCAAATTCAAGCACATCACATTATACAAAATGAGTGGGCAAAACAAAATATAAGAAACTATTCACAATATAAGGCTCCAGCTATTTTATTACCATCAAATAAAGGTATGGAACATGCAATTATTACAGGAAGGCAAAAAGCTAGATACAATGCTAGTGGAAAGTCTTTTCAATATGGAACAATAAAGGAAATGTTTAATTTAGGATATAAAGATTTAATAGATAGTGGAGTGAATGAAAAAATAGCACAGAAAGCTATAAAAAAAGCATATAAATATTTTGATTCAATTAATTCTTTTTGACAAAAGAGAAAGGAATATGATGACATGAATATAGAATTTATGTTAAAAAATTTTAATATTGAAAAAGAAAAAGGTACTACAAAAGAAGAAATAACAATAGCAGAAAAAATATATAATTTTGTATTACCTAACTTTTATAAAGAAATGTTAATATTTTCTAATGGTATGGATATAGATAGTATAGTTGGAGAAGAAAATTTTATAAGCTTATTTGGATTAAAAAGAATATATGAAGATAACAGAGATTTATATGAAACATCAATATATTTGCCAGGATTCTTAGTAATTGGATGTACAGGTGGTGAAGAAGTTCTTGTAGTTGAACAAAAAAAACAAACAAAAAAAATATATATATATGATGATGATGCGCTATTTCCTAATGAAGAAACTTTTGTAGTAGTTAATATAGAAAAATGGTTTTTAAATGGTTGTCCAATGGGTGAAGAATTATATAAATGTATATATTAATAACCATTAATATAGGCTCTCTATTGAGAGCCTTATACATAATCAATTTTCATTAATTGAGGAGGAATAGTTAATGAATATAAAAAAATCTATATCTTTGGCTTTAGCTGTCTGTATTATTTCAGGCAATATATGTTTAGCTGAAGATATTAATTTAAAACCGAACATAAATCTTCCTGGTATGGTTAAAGTGGATTTACCTAGGACTAAAGAAGAGGCAAAGATGATGAAAGGGCAGCAAAAAGAAGCTGTAAAAGAGGAAAAAGCCTTGCAGGAAGCTCAAGAAAAGGAAGCTTTTACTAAGCTAGAAAATATGGCAGATGCAGGTGAAGTGCAATCTATGTATATTCTAGCTCATGCCTATTATACAGGACAGCAGGTAGAAGAAAATGATACCTTAGCTGTAAACTGGTGGAAAAAGGCAGCAGATGCTCTTTATCCTGATGCCGATGCGTGGATTGGTCTTTCTTTTGCTGAAGGTTTTGGAGGTTCTCCACAAAATCAAGTATCAGCAGATAGGCGTTATGAAAGAGCGGTAGAGCGTGGTTCATCTTATGGTGCGATTATACTAGGCATTGAAAAATATCGCAAAAACGATATAGATAATAAAAATGAAGCTATTTCCTTATTTGAGAAGGCTAGAGATCAAGGTAATCCTTTAGCAGAGCAGTTTTTAAAAAGTATACGTGAAAAAGGCACAGACACTAATCAAGATTTTAGAAATAAAATTGATTGGAAAAAGGAAATGAAAAAAATTCCTTTAGATGAAATGTATTATATAGCAGGTATTAATGCTTATACAGGTAATATTGTGCAAAAAGATAATAGTGTAGCTGTCAGGTGGTGGGAACTAGCTACTGAAGCTGGAAATATCAAGGCAAAAACAATGCTAGGAATTTCATATTATACAGGACGAGGTATCGGTCAAAATTATACAAAAGCAGTGGAATTATTAAAAGAAGCTGCTTTAAGTGGAAATACACTGGCAGAATTTACTTTAGCTAAAGCGTATTTAGCAGGAAACGGTGTGCAATATAACCGTGCCGTTGCACTTGAACTTTTGCGTGATGCTCAAAATAGAGGCATGAAAGAAGCCGGTAATCTTGCGGATAATTTAGAAGGTAGATGAGGAGGGATTTACAGTGAACGTATTTGATAACGATTTCGATATAGAAGAGTATATACAAAAAAGACTTATGGAAATTGAAAACCTGGAAAGCCGCCGTATTTTTAAAGAAGCTGTCGGCAAACTGTTTTTGCAGCTGCACGGAGAAATAGAAAAAGAATATAATGCTTTAAGTGAAAGAATATACGATGAAGTTCCTTTAGCCATAAGTGGACCAGAAATTGTAACGAATATAATAAGTAGAAAAGATTATGACGTTACAGATACATACCTGTTCCCCATGCGTAAGGAAGATTTAAACCCTTGTGAAATAGATGCAACGAGTCTTTTAGAAACATTGAAAAAGAAACAGCCATTTTATCTGTATCCCGTATTTTTGCAAGCAGATTATCTGAAAGTAGCAGAATTTAATAATCCTTTACGGATATTTAAAGGCAGTGTAAAAACTCAACATAATGAATATACTGCAAGCTTCATCGTTAGACCCAATATGTATTACCGTAAAAAAATTGAGGAATTATATTATATATTTCAGCTTAATTATTTGCCATGGCAAAGCGTGTGCTGTCCGTATTTGTATAAATTATTTGATGTTTATATGGTGAATATTGAAAACTGGGATAACAGCGAATTTATTACTGAAGCTAAAGTTAATTTTGAAGAATATGAAAGTAGTATTTTTTATGAGTATGTACCTTTGTGGAATATACAACAGATAACTGTAAAAACAAGCACATATCCAGAACCATGTTTAGATAAAATCAACTATGAACATAAAATTTTTCAGAAAAAACTTATAAAAAATGCTAAATATCTTATAACTAATACAAATGAAAATATAACCAATATTCGCTGGAAAAATGGTGACCTTATAATTAGTGCAGCAAATGAAAATCCTGTGGATTGGCAATTATACCAATGTAATATGAAGATAGATAAAAAATATCCTAATCTTTGTATATCAAACGGGAGAAAGAAAACCTTTTCAGATAAATTGAGAAATTATTATGGACAAAATATAAAGACCAAACAGGAAATGGCACGGTTATTATCTTCTTTTTATGTTTCAGATTTTTTAGAGTTTAAAGATGTATCTTTTAGTGAAAATATCAGTCAAAAAGAAACATATTCTGTTGATGATTTTATACTTGATGAGCTTCGTACAGGAAAGAATCAACAAATTTTATTAGTTGATTTTAGGGCAAAACAACCAGACTTTTATTTAAACAGAGATATTATGAGTTTTCTGATAAGCATATTACAAATGTATTTTTTGGAATATAAATGTTATGGTCGTCTTGTATAGGAGGAAGATATATGAATTTTATCTGGGATATTATACTTCAGGCGCAAAAAGAAGGAAAAGAAAAGTCGGATTTATTTTTTTGGCAAGCACAAGACTACAGCCCATATTATGAACAGTCATTTAATACTATTAATGAAGAACATATTGATAAAAATTTAATTGAGATAAATGCTTTGTATAGATTTAGTCATATTTTTCAGGAAATATTACATCCAAATTTTATCCAAAATGGACAGTATGCAGATGTTATCGCCTTTATTATTTACTTATTTGATACAGTTATTCATTATTTAGGAGAAATTGACTTGCGTCATGGATTTACAAAAAGGGAATTTTATATCCGAAGAATATGTTATGAAGTAAAAAACGGTGTTTTTGGCAAGACAGCACAAGATGGGATTTTGACTATGGATAAGACACTTCAGCTAAAAATAGCAAATGAAATTCTAACGCAAATGCAGATAGGCTCTAATCTACATTGTTTTAAAAGAGCTATAAAAGATACTTTTCCTAATTGTATTTTATATCAAAGTAATTATAATGCTAAAGAGCTTTTCTTGTATCTGGGTGAAAAAAATAGTGAGCCAAAAGAAAAACAATTAGTATTTCTTTTAGATTGTTTTTTACCACTGGGATTTCAAATCAGAATATTTTGGGATGAACATTTTGGTATTATGGGCGTGGATGAAACAATGCATTCCAATGAAATAGTTATTTTTTAGGAGGTTTTGTGATGAACGGACAGATTATTCCTTTATTTGAACATGCACATATACTGCGAACAGAAATGCTGACAAGACTAAGAGATTATGCCTATTCTTATAGTGAATTAGAATATGAAGATTATAGTGATGGTATTATAAGTGGTTGTAAGATAGCAACTACTGAAGATAGATTGATTTTAAATCAAGGACTAATTCATTATGGAGGTCATATATACCTTATAACAGAGCCAATGTTTATGGAATATCATCCTACAAATACATGGTGTGTATTTAAAATCTGTTTTCTTGATGCTAATGAATCTAATGGGTATTTGTGTAGAGCAATAGAAATTCATTTATCTGAAGATACGAATTTAGAATCAAATGAAATGGAATTGTGCAGATTTAAACTTCAACCTGGAGCACATCTTCGTACAAAATATGTTGATTTTTTTGATAGAAATACGGAATTTGATACCTTAATTAATATTCATGCTCCATTTTGTGCTATAGAAAAAAGTTCTATATCACCAGAGATTACGCGTGCATTTGTAAGAGAAGCTCGATTATATGAAGTAGAAGATTTAGATATACCATTTTTTATGCAAGTATTAAATACTAAAGGAGCAGTAAGTCGTGAAGTTATAGAATTATATCTCTCACTAAGATTGAGAAAAGATTTTTCTAGTTGCAGTAATCTAGATATTTTTAATGCTTTTTGCGAAATACTACGTTCATTGAAAAGTGGTAATAAACTTGATTTTTCGCAAAAGAAAACAAAAAAACGGAAAATTGTTGTATGTTAAGGAGCAAATATGATGGAAATAGATGAAAAAATATTGGCTATGCGCAATGAACTAAGAGAAAAAATAATTTATCCAGAAAAAAGCATTGACAATAAAACATTAGAAAAAGAACTTACATCATCAATTTATGATGAAAAAGTAAATATATTCGGTAAAACAAAAATCTTTGAAGATAAGGTATTATTTAATAATCTTATTTCTCTTAGAGTGCCTTCTGATTTTAATTATCTTGATGAAGAGATTATACAAAGAATATATCCTATGGGAAATCCTCCGCAAATTGTTTTAAGTGATGAAACAGATTATTTTTTTTCAGTAGGATTAAGTTATTTAGATTATAGTCTACCAGAAATAGGATTAAAAAAATATGTGCAAAATATCTGGACAGCATTAGATAGGTTAGGTCCAAAAACGGGTTTTATAAAGTTGGAAATGATAAAAAGTAAAGATAATACGCCTATTGCTGTACTGGAGTTTACATCACTTGCTATTGATACGGCAGTATATAATATTCAGTTTTATGCAAGTATACAAGGAAAAGTATTGATGGGAACAATAAATTTTCCCTTCAGTAGAAAAGAAAGACTTGTTCCTCTAGTGCGGGAAATAGTGGCGTCATTGAAAAATCTTACAAAGAAGGAGGAAATCATATGAGTATTACCTATGGTGAAATAATTATTGAAGGCATTGAATTTACTAAAATATTAATGCTAAAGATATCACATAAACCAAATGAGCATGGATATTTAACCATAGCGGGAGAGATAGATTCACAAAAAGCTCAAGAATTTACTGATAGAGCCGATGAAACAACGCAAATTATAGTAAAAGCAAAAGGCGAAGAAGAGCAGACCTTATTTAACGGTGGTATTTTAAATATTGCTATAAAAAATGAAGCAGATTATAGTATTTTAACAATAAATGGCATTACTTCTAGCTATACACAAGATATTCAAAAATTATCCCGTTCATACCAAAATACGACAAAAACATATGAGCAGATATTAAATGAAGCCTATCAAGGGAATGGTTCTGTAGATGTAACAGTTGAAGATAAACCTATTGGAGCATTTATCATGCAGATGAATGAAACAAACTGGGAATTTACTAAACGTATGGCTTCCCGCTTTAATGCCCCAATTTTCACATCTATAATAGCACCAAAACCAATGGTATATGTTGGATTGCCACCAGTTGGCAATACAAAAGAACTTACTACTACTTCATATGAACATGGAAAAGATGAAAACAAATATAATACTATTACACAAAATTATATGGCAGATAACGCTTCTGCTATGAGACAAGATTTTTCTGGCTTTTTTGCTCATTCACTTGATTATGTTTATTTAGGCGACCAAATATCTTTAAATCAAAAGACCTATTTTGTTAAAAGTGTAGAAGCCGTATTAATTGATGGTCTTTTAGAAATGACATATGAACTTGTAGGAAAAACAGGTTTTGTCGCTCCTATTGCCAAAAACGATAATTGTTCTGGTAGAATACTGACAGGTCAAGTACGAGCTGTAAAACAAGATTTAGTGCAAGTTCATCTTTTAGAAATAGATAAAGACTTTGATAGTAGCGGTAATTGGTGGTTTCCATATTCTACGGCTTATTCAAGTAGCGATGGCAGTGGTTGGTATGTTATGCCTGAAATTGGAGATTATGTACGAATTATGTTTCCTTCTGGAAATGAAGCTGCTGGTTTTGCGGCAAGTTCAGCAAATAAAGCTCCACTTTCCAATCCGCGACATAAAAGCTTTAGAGCGCCAAGTGGTAAAGAAGTATTAATGACAGATGAAGGACTGTATATTATTTGCAATCATCAGAAAATTTTTATCGACCTTACGCCAGAACATGGTATAAAAATTGTGTCAGATAAAGATATTAATATAGTATCGACTGCTAATATAGCCGTAAGTGCTAATAAAGATATACAGATATTAGCTAAAAAACAAGTGTATATTGGAACACCAGAATCTTTTATTACTATTACACCTGAACAAATTTCACTTGCAGCTAAAGATGTCATTATTACTTAAAGGTGGTGAAAGAATGAAAGATTTTATACATGAATTTACAACTAAAATTTATGAAAAATCCGCACAAAACCTTATTTTAAAAACAGATAAACAAATTGCTGTCAACGAAAATATAATTTATCAAAGTCTATTTACAGAAATTGAAAAACAGTTAAAAAAAGTAGCTATTTTTCAGCAGCAAAAAATATTACCTAGTGTATCATATATGTCGTTTTCTGTATTGTATACTTCTGTTTATTTTAAACAGCCACAAATGCGACTTGATTTTTATAATAAAGATTGGACAGTAACAGAGCCTTTATATACGACATATTTAGATATAAAATGGTTGTTTTCTTTTTGGGATTATCACTATAATGACCTTGAAAAAGAAGCTAAAAATCTTGACAGTAATATAAACAAACGGTATATAAAGCAAGCAATGTGGAAAAGTGTTCGCCTTTTGACATATTTATTATCACAGCGATTTAAATATTGGAGTTATAACCTTACACAAAGTATGGCTTTTGATATGCTGGGAAAAAATGAAGAATTTTTTATTACTGTAGGAGAATATATGGATTGGCAGGATATTGTTTATGCTGCTTTACCTGAAATAGATATATTCAATCACAATATGAATGATTCATTAAAACAAAGAGATTTTTTCTCAAAAGAATATGAAAAGAAGATATTTATTAATCTTGATATGAGTAATAGTAGATTTTATAACTGCATATTTAAAGAGTGTACATTTAATAATTGTATTTTAAATGACTGCATCTTTGAAACCTGCAGTTTTAAAGATGTTGAATTTTTAAATGTAACACTCTATGGAATAACTGCAAAACACACTTTATGGGAAAATGTAACCTTCAAAAATTCTCAATTAGGTGTAAAAGAAAATGATATAGATTTTTTAGAAATATATAAACCAAGTGAATTTATATATTGTAGTATAACAAATTTAAAAATGATTGATAGTTGTTTTGATGATGTTTCATTATATGGAGGCGTTGTTAAACAAATTGAAAAAGAAAATACATCGCTGACTAATTCCGATTTTGCATAATAAAGGAAGTGATGAGATGGACATGGTTTTTTTTCGGCTTCATACAGGTGAAAAAGAAGGCAATTCTATAAAAATAAAAGGATTAAACCATAAAACATATACTAAAAATTTAGATAAGCCGTCTTTTGATAAGATAACACCTTTTACAGTTGCATATTATCTGAATAGACCGAATATAGAAATCCCTGATTTTATAAATGTACCACCATTTATTTTATCTGATAAATACAAAGATATATTCTCCTTGCTAGAACCAGCTATAGAATTTAAGGGTATTCAGCTTTATCCAGATGATAAAACTCAATATGCTCCTATGCCGACATATTGGATACCTTACTTAGAAAAAACAGACTGTCTACATAAAGACAGTGAAATTTATGATATAGGAACAGCAAAAAAACTTATATTGCAAAAAGATGCTGTTGTTGGTAAAGATATTATACGATCAGCTGGCATAATCGAAGATGTTTGGCTTTTATCATTAACAGCAGCAGAAGCTGTACTTCGTAGAAAGCCGTTTGGTGTAAATTTTGAAATTATAGAAGTGAGGGAATAGCTATGGCAAAATCTTATGTACCATATCTTACAATGTCTAAATGTGATAAAGGTAGCAAAGAAAAACCTCTTACTATAAATCCTGACCATGGAGTAATTTATCATGATAAACCTCTGTTAAATGCTAATGACCATTATCCAGAAATTAATATTCCCTCATATGGTGAATGTGCCATAAAAGGAAAATGTAAGCCAAATACAGCAGATAAAGCATGGCAAAATGTTAATAAAAAACATATTATTGATGGAGCACCAGCACTTATGCAAGATAGTATTCTTCCTTGTAAAGAAGGAGGAACAATATCTATTATCATGCCAGCAGAAAACGTAAATGTAATCTCAAAAGTTTCTGAAGCGATGACTGACTTTGTAGAAAGTGGTATCACAGCTGCAACAGAAGCACAAAACGCTAAGGCTGAAAATACAGGTAGTAGTACCATGCCAGGAATGTATCAAGGCGCACAAGTAATTAAAGATAAATAGGTTAATATTAAAAATAAAAAGATGAAAGGAGTTATCAATGGCATTTAGATATATGGTACTGAAAAACGGTTGGCTGATATTCAATTATGGAACGGGAATAGCAAATTTTAGGGCTTCAACAGGACGACCCGGTGTATCTGATCCATCTATTGAAAATATAGGACCAATACCACCTGGCAGATATATTATTATTCCATCAGAAATAAGTGATGTAGATTATCGAAAATATAAAGAAGGAACTTTATAATATGAAAAATTTAAACAAGATTATATTTTAAGAAACTGGGTAGGAGACTGGGGATATTATCGTGTAAAATTACATCCTCAAAAACTAATGTATCCGAATAGAGACGGTCATCGTTCAGAATTTTTTCTTCATGGTGGGAAAAATCTAGGTTCAGCAGGTTGTATTGATGTTGGTAACCAAGATGCGGAATTATTTTCTTTAATAGAAAGAACTAATACCAATGATGGAACAGATAATATATTAGTTGAAGTTACAGAGCATCCTAACAAAGAAGGATGGGAAAATTTAAAATCCGATTCTTTTTTGGAAAATCTACAGACTTGGTGGGAAAATATATAATGAAAAAAATCAATATAATACGTTCCTTTGCTTTTTGGTTATGTTTTATTTTTCAGATTATTCTTTGGATATATCTAAACATAAATTTAAATATAGGCACATATAATTTAATTAATAAAAACGATGTGCCATTTGACCAATGGGGAAAAGAACTTTACTATTTAATGTGGCTATTGTTATTAATAATGCCTAAATATAAAAGTTTATTTTTAATATTTTTATATGTATTGATTTCTTATAATGATGAAATACTTTATTTATATGTATCTGCTAAAAATATAGATGTCAATGATATATATGTTAAAGATTATATTATATATTCCTTACAATCATATTACTGGTATTTTTTTGAAAGTATAGTACAAAAACCTTTATTTTGTTTTGGTCGAATAATAAAATTTATAATTTTAACATTAATAATGGTTATAGAAATCTATATACCGATTTTGGGATTTTATGTTGGAGTATATCTAATAAAAAAAATAGGAAGAAAATATAAAGAAAGGAATTAATTATTATGGGCTTTACTTTAAAAGTTGAAGGAAATGAGTCGCTTTTTTATGGTGAAAATATTGTACAGATGGTAACTGCTTCACTTGATACGCCAAATAATGTACGGGCAAAATTGATAAAATAACACATTTTGTTTCCGAAACGATGGTTGTGTATAAAATGGTATCACAGCTGCAACAGAAGAACAAAACGCTAAGGCTGAAAATACAGGTAGTAGTACCATGCCAGGAATGTATCAAGGCGCACAAGTAATTAAAGATAAATAGGTTAATATTAAAAATAAAAAGATGAAAGGAGTTATCAATGGCATTTAGATATATGGTACTGAAAAACGGTTGGCTGATATTCAATTATGGAACGGGAATAGCAAATTTTAGGGCTTCAACAGGAAGACCTGGTATATCTGACCCATCTATTGAAAATATGGGACCAATACCACCAGGTTGGTATATTATATATCCTTCAGAAATTAGTGATGTATATTATTGGAATAAAAAAGAAAATGTTGTTAATTATGCCAAAACATATGCGCATTATGTTGTTAGAAATGCTATACAAGGTGATTGGGGTTCATATCGTGTAAAATTACATCCATATATATTTAAATATCCAGGGAGAGATGGACATAGATCAGATTTTTTTCTTCATGGTGGGAAAATATAGGTTCTGCTGGATGTATTGATGTTGGTAGAAAAGATGTTGAGCTTTTTAATTTAATTCAAAAAACTAGTACTTATGATGGAACAGATAATATTTTAGTTGAAGTTACGGATACTCCAAATAAGCCAGGTTGGGAATATTTAAAAGCAAATTCACCAATAGAAGAACTTCAACGATGGTGGAATGATTTATAAAGTTAGAGGTATTATTTTGAAAAATTATTTGAATGATTTAATAATAATTAATATATCGCCTAAACGATTGAATTATATATTCATATATTGTTTTATTGTGCAAATTTTATTATGTATGAATAGTTATATGAATTTTACAAATGGCAATTTTTATCCATTAGGAAATCTTCCAAATCAGATTGGAGTTTGGGATAATATATTATTTATTTCATGGATAATATTAATAACATTTCTTCCTTGGGGAAAACGGTTATTTTTATTATTAGTTTATATTTATATTTTTATGGAACAAGATATAATTACATTGTATATATCTAGTCCTATTCCTATACAAGATGTAATTAGCAAAATATTGAGTGCAAATTATTTTTATTTTATAGAGAATATTTTTGAATATCCATTTATATATATAGGAAGAATTTTTACAAATTGTATTGGTTTGATTTTTTTTACATTATTTATGTTTGTATTAACGATAATAATACAAGTGATACTTTTTTTGATAAAAGGATATATTATTATGTTTGTAAATAAAATAAAAAAATAAGTTTTATTAATATTGATAGATACAAATAGTAATTTTTTCAAATAATAAATAAAACAGATAAAAATAAAGAAATAAAAAGAAAGGAATTAATTATTATGGGCTTCACTTTAAAAATCGAAGGAAATGAGTCTCTTTTTTATGGTGAAAATATTGTGCAAATGGTAACTGCTTCACTTGATACACCAAATAATGTACGGGCAAAATTGATAAAATAACACCTTTTGTTTCCGAAACGATGGTTGTGTATAAAATGGTATCACAGCTGCAACAGAAGAACAAAACGCTAAGGCTGAAAATACAGGTAGTAGTACCATGCCAGGAATGTATCAAGGCGCACAAGTAATTAAAGATAAATAGGTTAATATTAAAAATAAAAAGATGAAAGGAGTTATCAATGGCATTTAGATATATGGTACTGAAAAACGGTTGGCTGATATTCAATTATGGAACGGGAATAGCAAATTTTAGGGCTTCAACAGGAAGACCTGGTATATCTGACCCATCTATTGAAAATATGGGACCAATACCACCTGGTTGGTATATTATATATCCTTCAGAAATAGAAGAAGGTAATGTAAATTTTTTAGAAAAAAAAGATGACGTAGTTGACTATATGGCAACATATTCACATTATGTACTTAGAAATATTCGAGGGGATTGGGGTTATTATCGCGTAAAATTGCATCCTCAAAAATTAATGTATCCAAATAGGGATGGACATCGTTCAGAATTTTACCTACATGGAGGAAAAACTATTGGTTCAGCTGGATGTATTGATGTTGGCAGAGAAGATATTGCACTTTTTAAATTAATAAAAAGTACTAGTACTTATGATGGTACAGATAATATATTAGTTGAAGTTACAGAGTATCCTAACGGTAATGGTTGGAATAAATTAAGTGCTACTTCTCCAGTTGAAGAACTGGAACAATGGTGGAACAGTTTTTAAGTGAGGTGATATCTTGAAAGAATTCATAAGAAACACAGCACTTATAAAATTGTCCTTCAAATATAATATTTTTGTATTTATTTTATGCCTTATAATAGAAGGAATTTTATTTATAAATGAATATATAAAATTTAATACTGGTGTCTTTTATCCTTTAGGTATAAAAGAGTCTCAAATAGGATATTGGGAGAATATATTATTTTATTTATGGATTGTCTTGCTAACGTGTATAACATTAAAAGAAAGATTATTATTACTTTCTTTTAATGTTATAATCTTTATGAGTAAAGATATTGTTACTTTATATGAAGTTAGAGATGTTCCTATTCAAAATATGTTTTCATTTATATTTGAGCTTTATTATAAATATTATTTTAATGATTTATTTATGTATCCTCTATTATCTTTGAAACGAATAATAATAGATATAATAATATTTATATTTAGTACGTTATTTATATGTTTATTAACAATAGCTTTGCAAATAGTACTATTTTTATTAAAAGAGTTTATGTTAGCTTCTTTAAGGTATATAAAAAAATAAAAGGATGATTTATCATGGGCTTCACTTTAAAAATCGAAGGAAATGAATCGCTTTTTTATGGCGAAAATATTGTACAGATGGTAACGGCTTCACTTGATACGCCGAATAATGTACGGGCAAAATCAACACAAATGTGTTTAACACTTCAAATTGCAGGAAAATTACAAGCAGATGATAATGGCAGCATCAACAGCCAAACAGTAAAATTATTTGAATGGTCAATGATACCACCAGAAGAAGAAGACGTATATAGAACAGTAACCGTAGAATTTAATCATGGTGGACAGTGCTTCCGTCGAATTACTTTAGATACTGCCTTTGTTGTTGATTATGATGAAAGATATTCAACCAGTAGTGGTGTGGGAGATTTTTTCATGATAATTAGACAAAAAGCAGATATGATTAAAAATGCGAATGTTGAAGGAAATGTAGCATTAGCAGGTGGTCTTGGAGATATGGCAACTTCTCTAGGACAAGGTACAGGTATTGTAAATAATAAAACTAACTCTACAGATCCAGTTGGCAAAGCTATTGCATCTGTAGCAGTAGAAAAAGTTTTACAAAAAGTAGACCCTTCAGGAACAGCATCATCTATTAATGCGGCAATACAAAATTCAAATAAATAAGAGTATAATAAATAGGATGAAAAAAGTCTTAAATATATTTGTAAGAACTAAAAACTGGAAAACCTCTACAATATAATATATAATATAGATACTAAAGATAATATTAGATTAGTCCATAGGAGACAAGAAATGCCGTGAAGTTGCAGCTTTACGGCATTTTTTTATAAAAAAACGAGGCTCATAATGTTGCAGCATCATAAACCTCTCGCGATAAATTTATATACCACTAACGCCAAAGCGGTTAGGATTGTTGCTATTTATGTTGTCTATCAATCCATTTGCTTAGGTAATTACCTATTACACTAGCCACAACAGACACCAAAAAAGATAATAAAAGATTGTCGTCCACAGAAAACACCTACTTCCCGTTGCCTGTCTGGAGATAGCAACGTATATATTATATAGACAGCTATTATATTTTGTTAAAACTGTATGAAAATATTTTTATTATTTATTAGCCGAAAAATAAGAAGTTGAAAATATCAAAGCTGGTATAGTTACAGAGCAACCCAATTTATAGAACACCTAAAATGCCACATTTTTAGACGATTTATAAAAAAAACGCTATACTATAGCGAAAAATTTCTGTATTCTAATGTGGATGTCGCACATAGGCATAACGTTAGTATGAATTGTGTTCAACATTTATCAGCAGAAAATGGATTGTCCAGAAGAAAAAAAGATGTTTAATCTATTGAAAAACTAATATAAAATGATATAATATAAATACAAAGATACTAATAGATGTATTTCCATCTGGAACAAAAATACTGTGAAGCGGCAACTTCACGGTATTTTTTTATAAAAAAACGAGGCTTTATGATGCGGCAACATCATAAAGCCTCTTGCGATAAATTTTATATACCGCTAACGCCAAAGCGGTCAGGATTATTGCTATTTGCGTCCGTCAATCCATTTACAAATGTAATACGAAGCGACACTTGCCATAACAGACACCATGAAAGATACTAATAAATTTTCCATCTGAAACACCTCCTCCCGTTGCCGGTCTGGAGATAGCAACGTATCTATTATATATACTACAAATAATAATTGTCAAAATGAATTTGATTTTAGTTATTACAGCAGGTACTAAACCATAATATATAGTATCTGCCTTTTTATTTTCTACTGTTTTTGTTTCTTTCTCTTGCTTAGCAAGGTTAAAATGTTTCACGTGAAACAATAAACATAATAATAGCTATATAATAATAGTTAATGTGAAAAAATTGTTAGAATATTAGAAATAATTGTTTTATGGTTGCATTATGAACGTATATTATATACGTTCATAATGTTTTTTTAGATTTTTTTAATATGGTACTGTATAAAGAGCAAAGATATCTGGAATCATATAAATATAATAAGCTGCTAATGCAGTGGTAGTTCTAACAGCAATATATAATATATAATTAGATAATATTTGTTTAATATGATATACAATGAGTGAATGACAATTCCTCATACGATGAGTTAAATATAAATACATACATATAAGTGCAGTTGTGAACATTAATGAAATTTCAAAATAAAGAAATAAACTATTTAAACTTATATTATTATCTATTAAAAATTTTATAAAATAAGATCTTTGTTGAGGCGTCATGCCACTAATTATAGAAAAAACATCTGTGCTAGTGTTTATTACATCAAAAAGAAAGGATATCTGTTCTGGTAGAATCATTATTAAAATTTGAAGTAATATATCATCAAGATAATTTATTAAATCATAAATTATTTGCATTTTAAATGGTTCATCTCCCCATATAATTTAATCATAGCTTTATTTTTTAATAAACAGGTCTTTTTCTACGTGTTTTTGGTTTTCGTACAAATGTAATTTCTTGTTCTTTTCTTTCTATAAATTCATTCATCATCTCAAACATAGCACCTGCTATTGTTTGTCGTGATGTATAAGCATACGATAAAAATTTATCCCATAGTTCAGCGTCTGCTACAAAAGTAACGCGTTTTTTTCCATCCTTAACTTCTTGAATACGTTCTTTTTTTTTCTTTTTATTTTTTCTTTCTAATGTATTATTTTTTAATGTGGAATCAACCATTCCCTCTAAAAAATTTGATGTTACCTTACTCATTATTATTCTCCTGTTTTACAATTTCATCAATTAAATCAGAGAAATCTTTTGCACCTGTGGAATCTGATTTATAGGCAAAAATATCTTGACCAAATCCTGGACTTTCTGCAATGGTTACACTATTACGAATATATGTTTTATATAATCTATCTTTAAACATTTTAGCGACTTCTTCAGATGCCTCTTTGTGCAATTTGCGACGACCATTATACATATTTAGAATTACACCACTAATTTTTAAATCATGATTTATTCTACGTTGAACAATGTCAATCGTTCTTGTTAATTGAGATACTCCTTGAGCCGATAAAAATTCTGGCATCATTACAATAATAACTTCTTTAGCAGCTACTAACGAATTAACAGTCATCATACCCAAAGATGGAGGGCAATCAATTAAAATATAATCATATTCATCTTCTACTAAATTAATAGCTTCATGTAGTAGAAAATCCTTACCAGGTTCATTGGCAAGCTCTAAATCAGCCGCAGCCAAAGCGATATCTGCTGGCAAAATAGAAGCATTGTTTGTGGTTTTTATAATGGCATCTTTAATAGAACATTCTCCTTTTAATACTTCAAAGATGGTATTTTCTCCATCAGTGTTGCGTATTCCTAGACCTACTGTGAGATTGCCTTGGGCATCTGCATCTATGTATAGAACTTTTTTATTTTTTAATGCTAATCCAGCCCCAATATTTAAAGTACAAGATGTTTTGCCGACACCACCTTTTTGATTTACAATAGCAATGACTCTATTATTCATAAGAGTAACCTCCAATGCTTTTTATAATATAGTAATTTTACCACAGAATATTAAATATTACTAGGTAAACTTATTTTAATAAGTTTACCTAGTAATATTTAGTTATAATATGATTAATATGCACTTAATTAGATGATAAATATAATATAAATTATATTAT
>OAUS01000263.1_pt1 | contig 45945 bp, 41 predicted proteins | sample 1516801 | NCBI WGS metagenome assembly OAUS01 (sample SAMEA2580001, study PRJEB22360) | human gut metagenome | biome: human gut; feature: human-associated habitat; material: faeces | place: Denmark | collected 2008/2010
CGGATACAAATCACCTGATGATCTATTCGAGAATGAGCTTGATAAGATTTATGCAGCTTGATTTTTTTTTAAAAGTGTGCAACTTCTTATTGCAATTTAGGATTATATTTTTAATAGTAATATTATATTTGATTTATATTTGGTATATTTACTGTAAACAAAAATGACTTTGCCAATTTTATATTACTTTACTTAGTAAAATTTAAGTGAAATAATACGTTGACAAAGTCATTAATCTTATAATTCTTTATTTTGTAAGGCAATTAGTGCATCATGCAAAACATTTGTTGCAACTGCTAAATCATATCCATCAGACCATTCCTCCGGACAATGACTGCGACCACCACGACTAGGAACAAATAGCATAGCTGCAGGAATCTGTTCACCGAAAATCTGTGCATCATGACCTGCACCGCTAGGTAAATGCATATAAGACAGCTGCTGCTTATGACATTGTTCCTGCAATGAAGCCTTGAGCACATCATGCATCATAACAGGCTGTTCGTCCAATAAATCCTCTAATTCAAATGACATACCCATATCTTCCGCCAAGCCTTCTAAATCTGCCTGCAACGCTTGACGCTGCTCTATTAATGCCTGACTGTCTACAGCACGGATATCCACGGTAAAAGAAACTTGACGAGCAATAATATTCATGACATTCGGTTCAACCTGCATAAACCCCACAGTTGCTACAGCGCCTGGATACTGACGTGCTCTATCACCGATTTTGCTGATAACCTTAGCAGCAAAATCCATAGCATCTTTGCGCATATGCATAGGCATAGTACCTGAATGATCTGCCTGACCATGAATAGTAACCAGAACACGTTTAATACCGACGATAACGTCGACAATACCCAATTGCTTACCTTCTGCCTCTAGCACAGGTCCTTGTTCAATATGAATTTCTAAAAAAGCTTTTAAATCTTTACGTGGATGTGCATTAATTGCTTCCGGTTGCAAACCAAAATTTTTCATCGCTTGATAAATACTGATGCCATCTGCATCTAAATATTCTTTAAGCTGTGTAGGACTATACTGGCCAAACAACGCTTTTCCTGTAAATAAACCTGCATGAAAACGCGCTCCCTCTTCATCATTAGTCGCAATAATTTCTAAGGAATAATAAAGTTTTACTTTTTCTTCTATTAAAGCTCGTGCCGTTTCAATTGCACACACTACACCAGCAATGCCATCATAAGCACCACCATTACGTACAGAATCATAATGGGAGCCAAACATAATTGTTTCAGGCACTTCGCCTTCCAAGCGACCAATTAAAGAGCCACTATTATCTAAATAAACTTTTAAGCCAGCAGATTCCATTTCCTTACGCAAATAATCTAAAGCAGCTTTAGCCTCATCAGTATACGGAAATCGTGTTACACCAATTCCAGGAGTAGCCGTAAACTTGGCTAACGCACTTAAATGTTGTTCAATATTTGCTTGTACACTTACTAGATTCATCTACTAAAAACCTTCCCCTCATTAAATATTTTTATCACACCTCTACTGCATGACCTTTAACACGAGTAAAGAAACCATGAATAGCCAAACAGATTAAAATACCACCTGCTGTTACCAGAACATAGCGCGTTGCCATAATACCACCTAAGAAGCCACCCAATAAAGGCCCGATAACACCACCGAACTGCTGTGCGGAAGTTACTAAGCCGAAAGCTTTACCACGAGTATTGCTATCAGTTACACGAGTAAGATTAGCATTAATATTAGGTACGGCACCTGCTAGGAACAAACCATAAACGAACTGGATTGCTGCAAACTGCCATACATCAGAAATAAACATCTGAAACAGATTAATAAAACCAGCTAAAAAAGTAACTAAACAGAACACACGCATATAACCGAAACGCTGTCCACGTTTGCCCCAGAACGGTGCAGCAATAATACCTGCCAATCCCGCCAAGGAGAAAATAATACCACTGGTCTTGATAACCTCATCACCCATAGTATGCATCAACTGCCCTACATATAAGGTAATCAACGGTTGAATAAGCATCGCACATGATTGAATGATAAAGAACATTGTCATGATATAAACAAGCTCCTTATTCTTCAAGGATTCCTTCAAATCACCTAAAAGATGTACTGCACCCTTGCCACCCTTTTGCAGAACAGTCATGTCCTTAACAATGAAAATTACCGCAGTAGTTGCCGCAAATAAAGCTAGGCTTCCTACATAAAAAGACATACGCATACCGAACCAACTGCTTAAATAACCGCCCAACAGAGGTCCCATAATACTGCCGCTAGCTACAGAGGTCTGCATCAATCCCATACCCCAGCCCATTTTATTCTCCGGCAACGAAGAGGAGGCCATGGACATACAGGCAGGAACGAAGCCAGCCACTACACCACACAAGGTACGCACTATCATTAACTGATAAACATCTTGGCAAACACCTGTCATAAAATAAGTAATCGCCAAACCATAACCAGCACGAATAGCCATCTTTCTCTGGCCTACATGATCAGCCAAGGCTCCCCAATAAGGTGCCATAATAGTAGACCCTAAAAAAGTAATGGCAAAGGTTATTCCTGCCCAAAAATTAACATCTACCGACGATACATGCAGCTCACGCAATAAATAAACCGGTAAAAACGGTATACAACTAGTATAACTAGCACAGCATAAAAATACACCTATCCATAAAACAGGCAGATTCTTTTTCCAAGGATATTTCTCCGCCTCCTCCGTCAAAGCTTCTTTAGGCACCAAATTATCAGACATAAGCCTCACCCACTTTATCTTTCTTTTCTTGTTTTTATTATATCATAAGCTTTACTAACACACTATATCCGACAAGCATTTCAATGCTAACGATTTTAGTAATAATTATGCACATACTGTTATACTTATTGTTCTTTATGGAAATTTAAAGTATAATATAATATGATAATTTATTTACTTTGTGTTCCTTGAAGTAGATTTAGAATAATATAATCAGAGGTGTGACATGAAACCATTTGAAGCACAAGAATTGGAATCCTGCGGTATTTTTTCCAAACTTTTTGGCAGCAAGCCAGCAGAAAACGGCTGGAAGGAATTAAATAACTTATTAGCTGCTGCACAGAATATGCAAGAAATCTCTCACGAAAAAGTTATCGGTGCACTAAAAAAATGGGGTGTGAAATTCCATGACGATAATATGCAGCAACGTAGCGCTATTTATCGTAAATTCGCCGATGTTGTTTATACAGAAGCCCAAACAAAAGCAGACCCATTATTTGCTCAAAGCGAACATTTAGCTAAAATTCTGGAATTACCCGAGCATTTAGTAAAAATGGCCGAAAAAGGTGCCAAAACAGCCGCTTATTTCGTTCGTTGCCGTAAATTATTGCATAATGAAGAAAAACTGAATATCCAAGAAATTAATGCCTTATTCGACTATGATTATGAAGATGGCTTGTCCATCCGTAAACAGGTTTTCCAAGCATATTTCAACGATAAATTTGATGACATTTCTAAAGCAGAACGCTATACTCCGGATGAAGAAGCTGCGTTCCGTGCGGATTGTGCCACTCTTGACATCCCTTATGAATTTAAAACTAATATTGTCAACGCACTGCGTAAATATCGTGACCTTTGGAATGCCGAAAACAAACCTTTAAATGCGATCAATATTGATTTGCCTCTAAACGACGGTGAAGTTTGTCATGCCACCGTTAATTGCGGTTTATGCCAAACTAAAATCATCGAAAAAGAAGATAACTATTTTGAAATGACCCGTAAATTCCGTATTGACGAAACCGTTAACTTCCGTGGTGAAAAACTGGAGCATCCGAAAATCAAAGAAGAAGCTACTATTCTTCTGGAATTAGGCCATTTTGTTCTCACCAGCCAACGTATTATTTATTTAAGCCAAAAAAATGCCTTTGCTGTCAATTTAGCAGACATTACCGATATGGTATTTGATAATATCAATATGGTGACCATGCAGACCAATACTAAAAAAGGCGAATTGCAATTTAAATTTCCTGATGAAGCAGCAGGCGTTATGTTTATTCTCATGAACAAAGCTAAAGCCGCACTTAAATAAATTTTACAATAATATATGAATTAACAAAACCTCTGAGCAATAGTTCAGAGGTTTTTTATTAATGTACAATATTAAAACGGAGTATCACTACCTACATAACAAGTTAATCCTGCAGCGACAAACATTTTTTGAATATGATTTAATAGCTCCTCAGGACATCCTTGCATATCACGACAATCATAAATCCTTCCTAGTTGTTCATATTTAGATGCACCTAAACGATGAAACGGTAAAATATTAACTTCTTTAGTACCTATTTCTTTAATATATTTTATTGTTTCTTGAATATTTTCATCATCAGCATTAAAGCCTTGAACAACTGGAATGCGAATAATATGACGTAATTTGCCTTTTTTACCTAAATCAGCAATTTTAGCAATATTTTTTAAAATAAGCTCATTATCAACACCAGTTGCATCTTTATGTTTTTCAGGATTCATGTGTTTTATATCAGTAAACGCCCAATCAATATTTTCATAAATAGGCTCTAAATGTTCCCATGGTGCATAACTACATGTTTCAATAGCAGTATTGATATATCGATCATGACATCTACGTAATAATTCAGAAGCAAATTGCCACTGCATAGTAACTTCACCACCACCAAGAGTCACACCGCCATTAGGTCCCCAAAATGAACGTTCTCTCTCCAAACGACGCACGACATCATCAATTGTGTAAATTTTACCAGCTACTTTTAATGCTTCATGGTAACATTTATCTGCACACTCAATTGTCTTGCAATGATCACAAATAGAACGATCTTGTACAACATAATCTCCTGGATTTTTTAAAGAAATTGCACCATTGGGGCATATATTTCTACCTATACAACCATAACATTTTAAACAATTACTATGACGATACATTAATTGTGGTTGCATTATCTGACTTTCAGGATTACAACACCAATAACAACGTAACGGACATCCTTTAAAGAATACTAATGTTCTGCCTCCCGGGCCATCATGTACAGAAAATCCCTGTATATCAAAAATAACAGCTTCATTTTTCGGGTCTAATTTCATAGTACTCATCCTCCAAAAATATAATGTATTCATAGTTCAACTCATATGTTTTGTTTTTTTAAATAATAATAAAGCTTTAAAGCAATCCAGGCTGCACTACGACCATTCATAGTATTTAAATCTACTAATATTTTTTCTTCTACATGTTTCATGCGATATTTTACACTATTAACATGCATAAACATTGCTTTACTAGTTCTTACACAACTATTATTAAACTCCAAATAGTTTTTCAAAGTTTCTAAAAAACATTCATTTTCGATTTCTGTTAATGTTCCTAAAACGCTAATACAATATGCATTAGCTTCATCTTTATCATCTAACATTTTTATCAAAAATCCATAAATACCTTGGGCTTCACAAAACATTATATTTTCACAAACAGCAAAATCACGTACAATCGCAATACATTGCAAAGCCTCTCTACAACTTAACCTATACTTATTAATGCCGATACCTTGACTTCCAACACCTATAATAATATCTAAATTTTTATTTTTTTTATTATATTCTGATAATAAAAGAGATGTTAGTTGATTCAATTTAGCTCTAGTATACGTAGTTGTATCGAGCAAAATCATAACATTATTATCATAAGAAAAAATATCGCACTTTACGCAATATTGTTTTAGGAATTCTTTAACAAATATCAATAATTGTTGTTTCTTTAAATAATACTTTTTGGTCGCATCTGAGCTATTAGGTATTTGTTCATTCCGATCAGATATTGCAATAACAGTTCTATTAACATCACAATTAATTCCTAAAAGATTTGCTTGATATTGCAAATGCTTTTCATTCCTACCATTGCCTATCAGCTGTGAAATAAACTTATCTTGCATTCTTTGCCGTGCAATATAACTTATATCATGTTCTTTAATTAATCCTAAAGCAATAGCTTTGCTACAATTTTTTAAAAGCTCAATATCTTCCAACTGCAATGGTCTATTATATGCCAAAACAGTTAAATAGCCTATATTAGTATCTTGGTACCCTATTGGATAAACTTGCTGCATATAATTTTTACCATTATATTCTATAAAATCGCAAAATACTTCTTTCAAAAAACCTTTTTCTTGCATTTTGTTAACAAACGCTTTATTGCATCGTTTTTGAATTAAATCAGCTATTTCTTGATTATCCGGTTCTGTACTAGCAAGATATTCAAATTGATTATTCTCTAACAAAATAGGGTTTCCCAAATAATTAGATATTATATTAACTATTTCAGCTGTGTTAGAAGCGGTAGCAATCATCATACTCAAATTTACAAATGCCTCAACATTACGTTTTTTATTTTGAAGATCAGTAGTTAATAAAATCTCCATAACTGCTGATGTTGTATCATTTTGAGTTAAATTTGGCGGTAATTCAATAATTGGGAAATTAATTTCATTACCTAAATCCAATAATTGCTGCGGTATACGATCTATATAGCGCTTAGTTTTTATTGCTAAACAAGAAGCACCATGTTTATCTAATGCACGTACCCAATTACAAAACTGTATTTCTGTATAATGAAATTTACTTTTTTCTCCCATAAACCAACCGACACAATGTACAAAATCTCCACCTTGAAGCCATTTAGCTATATCAGGAATCTCTGCAATAGTTACAGCTTTAATCGGTCTGTTTAAACCATTTTTACCAGCTACTACTTTAGCATTTTTAAAAACCTCGGACTGTAATACACGTTGTACTGTTATCATGTTTGTCATATGCTACACACTCCTCTATATTGCCGACTAACAATATAAACGATACTGTCTTTTAAAAGCATTATACAACAATTTAACAACAAATGGTATTTACTTTTAACACAATCCTATTTTTTAGCACCTAATAATGCAAAAGCTCCTAACAAACAAAAAACAGCCAAATAGATGAATACTGGTATAAAACTATTTGTAAAACCTAAGACTAAACTTGCTAGCAAAGGACCTACTATACCACCAACAAAACCATATGCTGTAAAAATAAGTCCAAAAATCATACCAAAATATTGTAATCCAAATAAATCAGTAACCAGAGGTCCACTAATAGCAAATAAAGTACCAAAAGCATAACCTACGAACGCTGAACAAATGCATAATGGTAGTAAACTATCAATAAATAATAATCCTATATAACCAATACCACCTAATACAAATGATAAAAATCCTAAATTACGACGTCCTAGCTTATCAGAAAGTGCTCCTGCAACAATACGACTTAATCCATTCGTCAAATTAAAAGCGGTTAATGCCATAACACCACCTATACCTAAATATACACTGTAACTTTTGGATAAAGAAACCATAGAAATACCAGCAGCTCCCATGAAAGCCCAAGTAATCCACATCATCCAAAACGCCTTTGTTTTTATAGCTTCTTTAGGAGTCATGTTACTCCCCAAGCTATTCCCGGAACTACTATGTTGCATTTTTAATAATAATTGCTCATGAGCATTTTTTTGTGCCTCAGTCATAATAGAACGATCCGGCATTTCTGCCATTAGTGCACCAATTATATTAACTACTAATATTAAAACTGTAATAATCCAATTCATGGTTAAATAACCATATTCAGTTAAAAGATAATTAATAATTGGTGACATTACTGCGGCAGAACAACCAAAAACCAAATTCACGATACCTGTTACTAAACCACGTCTATGAGGAAACCAATTTTGTACTGTTGCAAGTCCAGGTCCATAAATAAAACAAGAAGCAAAACCTGTCATAAAAGCCCAAACCCAAATCATAGATATATTAACTGCATAAATAGCAAATAACATACCCACTATTTGCACTAAAGTACCAACAAGATAAGACTTGCATGTACCTAACTTCATATGCCATTTTCCACACAAGAAAGTGCCAATGCCTAAAGAAATTAAAACAAATGTCATAACTAAACCGGTATCAGAAGCTAATGTTTGACGCCAATATTCTCCTAAAACACCAGGATAACCAAAAATTAATGCACCAGACCAAAATATTGCAATACTACAGCCAATTACAGATTGCCATCCTTTAGCATCACGACCACTAATATCAATATTTTGATTAATAACTTGTTTTTCACTTTCCATATTTATTGTTCTAGACATTATATACTCACCTACTTTCAAAAAGACGCTTCATTTTTAACCAAGGCAAAATGAAGCGTCTTAAAAATTCATATTATTCTTTATTCTACCTTAACAAAATCTTCGCACCCTGTTAAATCAGGAAATGCCATAACGTTTTCTAAAGTACAAATACCTAAATTAGGAGTACTGTCAGATGGATGATAATGTTTACAATATTTGCACTTAGCAACACTTTCAAAATTATCACAAGCTGCACTATCAATCATTACCTGACTATTTTTTAAAATACACACACCATTAAAAACATCACGTGGGGAAAGATTTTTACAATCATTGCAAGTATTGCAATTGTGATTACATTGACACATAATTAACTCCTCTTTTCTGATTAATCAAACTTCTTCATACTCAGTACGGGCAATTAATTCATCTTGAATAGGTTTAGAAACTTCACACCAATATTGAGTAAAGCCAGCTACACGTACAAGTAAATCACGATAATTATCTGGATTAGCCTGAGCATCCTTCAACATACGAGAATCAACAACATTAAACTGAATATGATATCCGCCATTATTCATAAATGCTTTAATCATATCAAGCATTTTAATAGAACCATTTAACCCCTTAATAGATGCCGGATGTAATTTCATATTCAATTGTGTATTCTTATAATTGGTATGGTCAATTACAGTTGCAGACCTTAATACTGCATAAGGACCATTTTGATCAGTACCTGGATATGGAGATTGACCGCCATCAGCTAATGTTACACCAGCAAGACGACCATCAGCAGAAGCAATATCAGCCTGTCCTAATGGGCCATGAGTACCTACCGATAACATAGATGCACACCATTTATGACCAAATACATCAGTAATTTCCTCAGTAGATTTTACGAAACAATCAGCAACATCTACATAAATTTGATCTACATAAGGATCATCATTACCGTATTTAGGTGCACGCATACATAAAGCATAAATTCGTTCCCAATCAGGATTAGAAACTTCTTTTTCCTGCTCCATCATAGAAAAATTATGAGTTCGCAATGCACTAACATAACCAAAATTATGCAGTAAAGCATCTTTTAGTTCATCCATAGAAAAAGCTTTATCATCAAAAACATTCTTTTTAATAGAAGCTAAAGAATTAGAAGCATTTACTTGACCAGTAATCCAAGTTGTAAAACATCTATTATAACGTAAACCTGCATGATCAATATCAGCACCTTTTTCAATACAATCAGCTGATAAAGCAGATAGCAATAACGGTTGATCCAATTCAAAAGTTGCGGAAACTTTCATATTATAAGTTTCATTAAATACATGAATGACTTTTCTAAAGTACTGCTTGAATGTATCTAATACTTCATCAAAGCTTTCAAATTCTTTACCTCTAGACGGGAATACTCTAATATTAGTACGCGGATCTACGCCATCAAAAATAACTAATTCTAAAATTTTAGGTACATTAATAAAGTTAATGCCTGTAGCACTATAAGCACCAGCACCAATCTTACCATCATATACAGCACCTGGTTGAATTTCCAAGCATCCGCCAATGCTCCATGCACGAGCATCTTCTAAAGTAATACCTTCACAAGCATGATTTTTCATGCAATATTCAATACCAACACGATTATTTACCCAAGCTGGCATACCACAACCTGTTTTATTACATTCAATACATTTAAGCAAAAATGCATCTGATAACTTTCCATCATAAATAACAGATAAAGTTGGCGATACGGTAGGACAATGAATCGCAGCTTCTAGGAACAAATACTCTAATTCATTTTCTGCACTAGAACCATCAGGTTTTACACCACCTAAACAAATATTATTAAATGTATTGCCTGCTAAAATACCAGTAGTACCTGCACAGGTTGCAATTTCCAATTCCGTATATTTTACACGCATACATTCTAATGCTTCTAATGTTTGCTCACGCGTGATTATCCCTGCATCAATATCTTTTTTCCAATAAGGATATAAAACCTGACCTAAACGTCCAGGAGAGAAACCTGAACCTTGCATTTCATTATAAACTTCTAATTGACAAGTCCAATGCAATTGTAAAGCATCCATAAAGTTACGCGGAGGTTTAGCAGATATCCATTCCAAACGTTCAGCCATATCCTCATAAACTTTCTTTTGTTTGTCATCCTTTTCTAAAGATGCTAATCTTTGTGCTTCTGCAGCATATTTACGAATCCAAATTTGTACACCTTCAATAGCATAAATAGTAGCTTCCCAATAAGCTATTTTATCAACAGCAGTACCATCACCAGCATTTTCAGCAATTAATTCTTTACAACGTTCAATCATACCTTGAAAACCTTTGCTGAAAACTATTTGATAGTTATTGACACTACGTCCATGACGGTTACCATATTCCATATCAGCAGCCATCAAAACAACATCTTTAAATTTCACCAAAGTATCATATTCTGGATGCATTGTTCCCCACATCCAACAGGTATCTTCAGCAGATTTATTTTGCCAATATTTACAAATTTCAATCATAGCAGGATGTTCTTCTACACGTAAACCAAAACGACGTGCCATAGATAAAACCTTATCCGTACTTTCAGATACAACACCACCACCTGTAGCTAAAATTGTAATTTCTTCTAAAGCCTTATTTGAAGCCTTCTTAGTATCTTTTTTAGCTCTTTCTTCATCGCTAAGCGGAAATTCATTTGCCGTCCATGGAGTAAGGCTAGCACCTCGAACATATTTATTACGACTCATAACCAAAATCTCATCAGGACGAATTGCTGCATCAAGATGAGCAAAAGCACTCTTCATCGCTAAACCACGGCGAACTAAAGGATGTTTACCTTCTTCTTTTATCCATGTTCTAGTGTACCAATAAGGGAAAGTAGTATCCAAAGAAATTTTTGCATCGTAAAATTCTTGCATTAATTTTTTTGCTCGTGGACAAGCATTTTTCTTTATCTCACGATCTTCAACTTCTTCTGGCCTCTCACCACAAGTAAAGCATAAATAATCATTGTTAAGCTTAGGATTGTTTTTTTCGTTCATAAGTATTCCTCCTAAAATTTATAAACATGATTAATGAAAAGATAACTTTTTATATTAAGTCCTTTTCCTATATTCATATTTTACTATTACATAAAAATATTTTATACGTCCACCTAAGACAATAACAATGCTATTTTTTTGTCTATAAAGACCATATTAATAATATTTTTCTATAAACAAAAAACCTCTGAGCACTAGTTTAGAGGTTTTGTTATATTGTTAATTATTATTTTTAGCACCAACAATAGTAATCGTACCTAACAAGCAAAATATCGCCAAATAAATAAACACGGGTGTAAAACTACCTGTAAATAATAGCATCTTTTCGGCAGCTAAAGGCCCAACTAAACCACCTATAAAACCATAGGAAGTAAAAATCAAGCCAAAAATCATACCAAAATATTTTAAACCAAATAAATCACTAACTAAAGGTCCACTAATAGCAAATAAAGTACCTAAAGAATAACCAATACAAGCAGTACAAATACATAATGGCACTGAATGCTGAACATTCAATAAGCCCCAATATCCTAGACTACCTAAAATAAAAGATAAACAACCTAATACCCGTCGATCTAATTTATCCGATAAAATTCCGGCAATAATACGACTGAATCCATTGGTTAAATTAAATGCAGTAAGTGCCATTACACCATTAATGCCTAAAAAAACACTATAACTTTTGGACAATGAAACCATAGAAATGCCTGCTGCCCCCATGAAAGCCCAGGTAAGCCACATCATCCAAAAGGCTTTTGTCCTGATGGCTTCCTTCGGTGTCATTTCTTTACCTAATACCTTAGCAGAAGTGCTATTGTTATTTTGCAAAGCAATTAATAATGCTTGATGTGCATTTTTTTGCTCTGCTGTAAGAGTACTTTTTTCAGGCATTTCTGCTAACATAGCTCCAATGATATTGAATAGCAAAATAAGCAATGTTATAAGCAGGTTCATAGTAACATAGCCATAATTATTCAACAAATAATTTAAAATAGGTGCTGTTACTGCTGCTGAACAACCGAAAACTAAATTAATAATGCCTGTTACTAACCCTCTTTTATGTGGAAACCAATTTTGTACAGTAGCTAATCCCGGTCCATAAATAAAGCAAGAGGAAAAACCTGTTAAAAACGCCCACAGCCAAATCATCTCCATATCCATAGCATAAATAGCTAGAAACATACCGATAATTTGTATCAACGTACCTAGAAGATATGATTTACGTGTGCCTAACAGCATATGCCATTTACCACATAAAAAAGTCCCGATACCAGCAGAAACTAACAATAAAGTCATTACCATACCTGCATCAGAATGCAATGTTTGACGCCAATATTCGCTTAATACACCAGGATAACCAAAGGTTAAAGCACCTGACCAAAAAATAGCAATCGCACAACCAAGCACAGCTCGCCATCCTTTGCTATCTCTTTCCTGCATAGCTTTAGCTGTATAGTTGTTTTTACAAGAGCCTATTTTTATTTCTGTAGACAATGCTCTACACCTACTTTCAAAAAATATATTTTATTATAGTAAAAAGTAAAGAAAAAAGCCAGCAGAATTAACTGCCGGCTTTTGAAGATTATAATATTAATTTATTTTACATACATTCTTTAATTGCCTTAGCCATACGTTGGATACCTTCTACAATACGGTCATCAGGCATATTAGAATAATTGATACGCATACTGCGGTCTGTTTTTTGATTCGGATAGAAAGCATCGCCGATAACACCGGCAACTTTCATTTCGATACATTTATTAAATACTTTCAAAGCGCTTACGCCTTCCGGGAAAGTAAGCCACAGGAACAAACCACCTTCAGGATGGGTCCATTCAGTTCCTTCCGGGAAATATTTATCCATAGATTCCAAAATTAAATCACGACGATGTTTATACAAAGCCACAATTTTTTTCACGTGTTCGTCCAAATCATATTCATCCATATACGCATCAGCCACACCTTGGTCAAAATTGGAGGTATGTAAATCAGCACTTTGTTTGATTTTCACGAATTCACTCAGCAGATTATGTTCAGCTGCAATCCAACCTAAACGTAAACCAGGACAGAAGATTTTGGAGAAAGTACCAAGGAACATAACTAAACCTTTAGTATCCAAAGATTTCAAGGACGGCAGAATAACACCTTCATAACGCAATTCGCCATAAGGATTATCTTCTACAACAGGTAAATTATACTTATTTACAACTTCCATAAATTTTTGGCGTCTTTCCATAGACCAAGTACGACCAGTAGGATTTTGGAAATCAGGAATTACATAAATAAATTTACAATTGGGAGTCGTAGCTAAGATTTTATCCAATTCTTCTGGAATTAAACCGCCGTTATCTGTAGGCACTTCAACGAATTTAGGTTGATAGGCATTAAATGCATTAAGTGCACCTAAATAAGAAGGACTTTCGCACAATACTACATCATCAGGATTCAAAAACAGTTTGCCTACAAAGTCAAGACATTGTTGAGAACCTGTTGTAATCAAAATATCATCAGCATCTACAGTAGCATGATATTTGTCAGCCATACGTTGAGCAATTTTAGCACGCAAAGTAGGACGGCCTTCAGTAGTTGCATATTGCAGTAATTGACGACCTTCTTTTAAAACTAAATCATGAGAAACCTTAGCAATTTCTTCTACCGGAAATAGTTCCGGTGCAGGAAGTCCGCCAGCAAAAGAAATAATATCAGGTTGAGCAGTTAATTTCAGTAATTCACGGATTTCGGAAGACTTCATTCTATCCATACGTTGAGCAAAATTCATAATATAAAACCCTCACTTCTCTTATAGCTTAAACAGCTTTAGTTTGTAAGTTACATTGTAACAGTAAAACGTAAAACTCTCAAGGAAAATGTACTTATATATATTTTTTTGTTCTCTGTTATTAGAAATATGTTAAATTGATTACGCTTTTTTCACAAAAATAATATAACCCCGCAAAGTAAGAAACACTTCCTTACTTTACGAGGTTAATTATGTTACGTCATTTTATGCTAAGAAGAAAATTAGATGTGACGTACGTTGGTAGCTTGCTCACCGCGCTCGCCTTGTACTACATCAAATTCTACGTCCCAACCTTCTTCTAAGGTTTTGAAGCCGTCAGCTTGAATACCGGAGAAGTGAACAAATAAATCTTTGCCGCCTTCACGTTGAATAAAACCATAACCCTTCTCTGCATTAAACCATTTAACTTTACCAGTCATCTTATAGCCTCCCTAATATCAATTTGAGTCATTCAACCCATTTCAACTATTATAGCTTAAAGAGCAAGTAAAAGCAAATTATTTTCTGAATTTTTATAAAATTATTTTTCAGTATTCTGTTTTTGCCAAGAGGAACATAATTTCAGCTTCATGCTCCTAGGCAATTGTTTTATGGCATATTCTCTTTTCAAAGCACTTTCTTTATCAGACAATTCCTCAACATACGCCAAGGTCAGCGGACCGCGGCCACGAGTATACTTCGCACCCTTGCCTGCTTTATGCATAGCCAGACGATGTTCAAGGTTGTTTGTCCAACCTGTATATAAGCTGTCATCTTTGCAACGCAGCATATATACAAATGCAGACATTTATTTTACAACCTCTACTTTTTCCATGATAACAGCTTCACGCGGACGATCACGGAAATCAGTCGGTACAACACCAATTAAACGAACAACATCCATACCTTCAACGATTTTACCGAAGATTGCATGGTGACCGTTCAGCCACGGAGTAGGAGCCAATGTAATGAAGAATTGGCTACCACCGGTGTTAGGACCTGCATTAGCCATGGACAGAATACCTTCATCATCATGTTTCAAACCTTCGCCGAATTCGTCTTTAATTTCATAGCCGGGGCCGCCCATACCGGTACCGGTGGGATCGCCGCCTTGAATCATAAAGCCATCAATAACACGATGGAAAATCAGGCCGTCATAAAAGCCTTTTTCAGTTAAGTCGATGAAATTTTTGGTAGTCAAAGGAGCTTTGTCCTCAAACATTTCAGCAACAAAAGTACCTTTGTTAGTTGTAAATTTAATTTTTCTGTTTTCACTCATAGTTAGTTCCTCCAAATATTATTTTCTAAAAGCAACCTGATGACGGAGCAGAGCTACAAATAAGTAAGCACCGGTACCGATAGCAGCCATCGCAGCCGGCAGTAATGCTTGCGCTGCAGCATTACCATGCAGGAAGGTACTGCTAAATAAAATCATCAGGAAGAAGCCCATCATAGTTTGCAAACGTTTCGGCAGTAAACGTTTACCTGTTTTATCACCTTTAGCCTGAGTATAATAGCTGATACGGATTTCCGGCAGATACAGTATAAAAGCAGCACTCATAATATAGATATAATTCATGGACAGTATATTAGGTTGTTTACTAAATTCAGCAATAACTAGACCTGCCAAAGAAATACCTGCTAAATACAAGCTGCGGAAATAGCCTGCCTGAATCTGGCTCTCTAAAATATACGCAGCACCAGTCAACAACGGATATACCCAGAATCCGTCTTTACCTAGCCAAATAGCAGTACCGATAATAATAACGTTATCTCCTATACGATGACGATCACCGGAGCTACGATTAAGCATACGCAAAATAAAGAGCAGCCAAAGCATAACTAAAATATTACCTTCGCCTAAAAAATAATAGGCAATCAAGGTCAGACCACCACCGATAATGCCGCCTAATTGACGATCAGGGTCCAGCTCTTGAGCAATCATATAACATAATAAGAAACCTAGTGCATAACCTACAGCAACTACAACTGCAGGACCGGACTCCATACCGGTCATTGATTTCCACAAGGTTACCAGTACGGAAATAATCACTGCGCACATCACGGCAAGCTTAGTTACCTTATTATCGAAATCAATAGGACGTCCTAAACCTAAGTATTGGCTAAGACCTGTGGAATCGTAATCTGCCGGTTGGTCACCTGCATATTTATTACGTTTTTTGGACATAGTATCACACCTTACCTCAAAGTTTTTAACTTCTTTATTATACCATAGCAATGCACATCTGTCATAAGAAAAAGGAACTATTATGAGTTTTTCCCCCATAATAGTCCCTCTTTTCCAGATAATTAATATAACATGATTTTTCCTAAAAAGTACTCTTTAAAAAACATCCGTTAATTCTGCTAAGGTCAAAGCAAAAGCCGCTGTTCTAGGTACTGCTGTATTCAAATCAACAAATTCATGATCTGTATGTTCATCATAATTTTCTACACCTAAAGCATCTAGAGTCGGTACAAATTTAGCAGTACGATTGCCATCAGTCAGTCCGCCTGCTACCCATTCACTAACCTCGCCGCCAAACTCTTCTTTGACAATGCGTTTATAGACATCAACCATTTTTTGTGCTTGAGCTGTTTTTTGCATTGGTCCGGTAACAATACCGCCACTAACCTTTACTTGTGTGCCCTGAATAACGATTTTATTCTCCAAAGCTTTTACTGCAGCATCAATACGCTTTTGTTCTTCAATAGTGAAACAACGGATATTTACCTCACAGAAGGCATCACCCGGAATAACACTTATTTTATCATTTGTAGAACCGATGACACCGACATTAACAGTGTTTTGGGGAATAAATTGACCAGCATCGACAATACCACGTGCCTTCAATGCATCTGCAGTAAAATCATGTGGATTACCTGGCATCGGACTAGCTAATTTATGCAATTCAGTAATGGTATAAGCTAACTGATGAATAGCATTAGCACATTCCTGAGAAGCATTACCATGATGTCCGCCTACACCAGTTACTTCAATACGATATTTAGCATTGCCTTTACGTTGAGTAACAATACCCCAATTAGGACGTGCCACATCCATAATAATAGCAAAATCTGCTTGTTGGCTGAGTTCTGCTACAATGGCTTCCGCAGTAGGAGAACCGCCCTCTTCTTCACCGTTAGTATAATAGATAATTTCTTTATAATTATCAAAGCCAGCTGCTTTTAAAGCCTGCAAGCCATGAATAACTTCTACAACAGTTGCCTTATCGTCGCCAACACCTGGTCCCCAGGCAAAGTTATTTTCATCAACATGGAAAGGACGACGAGCAACCTCGCCTTTCTTAAACACAGTATCAACATGGGCAACAAGTAAAATTGTATATTTACCATTGCCATGCAGACGGGAAATTAAATGGCAGGCACGATCATTATAACGAAATTCTACTTCAGCTCCTAAAGCCTGCATTTTTTCCGCTACAAATTTATTCGCAGCTTCCGTACCTTCACGGTCGCCGTTACCGGAGTCAATATTAGTCAAAGTTTCTAAATCTTTTACATAAGCATCATAATTATCTGCTAAGTATTTTTTGACAAATTCTTTCATGTTTTTGCTCCTTTCACTATCATAAAATTATGAGTAATAGCTAGATTTTCAATTCGTGCCATAGCTAAATTTTTCCTGCTGGATACGTTATCTTACCTAATAAATTTACTTCCAAATTTACTTTATTGTTTTTAAATTAAAGGAAATATTCTACAGGACGTTCTTCCTTGCACATGGATTCAAGCCAGGTCTTGATTTTTTCACAGTCACAAGTACGTGCATGAACAGGACAAGTTTTTACGCAACGCATACAATTAATGCACAACTTATCATCAATAGCTGCAGTTAAAGGATCTATTGCACCTACAGGACAATGAGCAGCACAAGCACCACACAAAGTACAGAGCTTTTTATCATAAGTCTTAGAAATCGGCAAAGCTTGCTTAGGTTGAGGATTAGAATCGCCAGGTACGCTAATCTCTTTAAAATCGCCTGTAGCTATTTTTTTGCATATAGCATCAGCAAAAACTTTAAATACTGCTTTATCCGCCATATTAGGTCTGCCTGCACCAAGATTAGATGCAAAAATATGCGGAATCACAGGAGCAATAGCACCAATTACCGAAAAACCACGGACCTCCAGCATCTGCTGCATTTGCGCCAAAGTATCATCGTAATGACGGTTACCATAGCAGGCCATAATAATACATGGAGTATCATTGCCACGTAAATTTTTCCATAAACCCATAGCCGGTGGCAGCTGTCCTGCGTATACCGGGTTAGCCACAACTACCAAATCTTCATTTTTAAATTCATGGATTATTTCCCTTTGCTTAGGTAAAGTATTATCTACTAAAGTTTTCTTTTCTACATTATCAAAGCATGTTAAAAGGCATTCTACGGCCTTTTTTGTACCTTTTGTGGGGCTAAAATACAATGCTGTAATGTTCATTTCCATTGCGGCGACATCTCCTTTATTTCCTGCTCACCATAATTTTATCCACACGATTCCCATCCATATCCACAACTTCTAAATGTAAATCTAAAAAATCAACCTTTTCACTTACTTGGGGAATATGACCCAAGAGAGATACTACAAGACCTGCTACAGTATTATAGCTCTGGCGTACATTCTGTGCTTCTGCCTCTTCCACATGGAAATGATCAGCAAAATCGCTAATTGGCAGCATACCATCGACTAACCAACTATGCTCATCACGTTTAACAATTTTCTGTTCATAATCCTCATCAAAGGAAGGTACATCGCCTACAATGTGCTCTACTACATCACGTAAGGTAACCATACCTGCTAAAGAACCGAATTCATCAACAACTAAAGCAATCTTTACACGTTGCTGTTGGAATTGTTTTAACAGATTATCAATACGCATAGTTTCCGGAATATAGAGAGGCTGACGTATATGTGCGGCTAAGTCATAGTCGTTTTGTGCTAAACCGTCTAACAAAAAACGTTTAGTATAAACAACACCTAAAACATTATCCAAGCTTTCCTCGGCTACAACAAATGCAGAATAATGCTTTTCCGTCAATGTTGCCAAGTGTTCTGCTGTACTATCCTTAATGTCTAGCCAACTAATCTGTGTACGCGGAGTCATAATCTCACTAACACGCAAATCGTCTAATTCTAAAGCATTAATCATAATTTTCTGCTCTTCGGTATTAAAAACACCACTAGCAGCACCCTGCTCAATCAAAAGACGTACTTCGTCCTCACTGATTGGTTGCTCTTCGTTATTACGTATTTTTAAAAACTTAACGATTATTTTTGTCGATACGCTTAATAGAAGTGTCAATGGTTTAAAAGTCACAACTAAAAAACGGACAAACGGAGCACATGTAACAATAATAGTTTCCGGATTACTTATAGCAATACGTTTGGGAGTTAATTCACCTAAAATAATACTTAGATAAGTTACTAAAGCAACAACAATTGTATAAGCAATGACAGATGCAGAAGCAGCTAAGCCAGGAATATAACTTAATACTTCGGTTAAAGGTGCTGCTAAAGCAGCACCACTATAAACACCAGTACCAATACCTACTAAAGTAATGCCTATCTGCACAGTAGAAAAGAAATCAGTAGGGTCATCAGCTAACTGTAAAATATACGAAGCCTTCTTATTTCCAGTAGCAGCTAATTGTTCTAATCTACTTTTACGTGAAGAAACCAAAGCCATTTCTAGTAAAGATAAAATACCATTGGCTCCAATTAAAGCTAATACAATAATAATTTCCTCAAGATACCCAAAAGGGTCCATTAAAATTCACGCTCACTTCCAGATAATTACTTATTATTACCGCTAACAGCTTTACGCAATAAGTCAATAATAATGATAGATAAAGAAAAGGCAACTACTACCAGCCATTCATGCATATTAAGCGGCGTAGTACGCAGCACACGACCGCCAATATATGTTAATACAACTTGAATTAACACAATCAGAGCCATTACCTGTAAAAAACCTTTATTCAAATTAATATTTTCCAATAAATTCATCCCAGAAACACGGACATTAAACCCATTAGCAACTGCCATAAAAATATAGGTGCAGAAGAAACCCGTATAAGTATAAATATGGTCAGGAGCATTACGGAACAAATGATCTACCCAAGCACTCTTATAGAAAGCTATTGCCATAATAGTCATATACATACCACCGGTAACAATACTGAGCAACATCTTTTTGCTAACAATCGGTGCACTGCGTTTTTTGGGAGTTTCCTGTAAATATTTTTCTAAAGCAGGCTCGCCACCAAAAGCCAAAGCTGCCAAGGTATCCATAACTAAATTAATCCACAAAATTTGCGTAATAGTTAAAGGTTTATCAATACCAATAAACGGAGCAATAAAATTAATTGCTACAGCTGAGAAGTTAATCGTTAATTGGAAAACGATGAACTTACAGATGGAATTATAGATGGTACGCCCGTAAAGGATGGCTTTTTTTATACTCAGGAAATTATCGTCTAAAATAACGATATCACCTGCTTCTTTAGCAACCTCAGTGCCACTGCCCATTGCAAAACCAACATCTGCTTTTTTCAATGCCGGAGAATCATTAACACCATCACCGGTCATACCGACAACTAAATTTAATTCTTGAGATAGACGTACTAATCGAGATTTATCCATAGGCAAAGCACGTGCTACTACACGCAGCTTAGGTAATAATAATTTTACCTCATCATCACTTAACTCCGCCAATTCATCCGATGTCCATACTATTTCGTCAGGATGCTGTAAAAGTCCTGCATCTTTTGCAATGGCAACAGCTGTTTCTTTGCGGTCACCAGTAATCATTACTACCTGTACGCCTGCAGCTTGAACTGCAGCAATAGCTTCTACGGCCTCCGGACGCACATCATCACGGATAGCAACAATGCCGATTAAAGTTAAACCATCTTCAGGAATATCTTCAGAAGCACGACCCTCATAGGAACACAAGGCTAACATACGAATAGCCTGACCTGCTAATTCTAACATACGCTCATCTAAAGCTTTTTTCATAGCATCAGTCAAAGGTTTCTTTTGTCCATCTACATCCCAGAAATAAGCTGTACGCAAAAGCAGTTTTTCTGGAGCACCTTTTACTAAGCAATATTCCTCATCAGCAGAGCTTACTTGTGCCCAAGAATATTTACTAGCACTGTTAAAGGGTACAAAATGCTTGCGTTCAGGAATATTATGCATACGATAACTGCCAATATATTTATTTAAAGCAGTTTCGGTCATATTACCGCCAATAATATTACCATCAGTTACAGAAGCAGAGGTATTGATAACAACCTCTTGGTAAGTCAGTTCTTTAATTTTTTCCGGCAAAGTTTCAAAAGACTGTACCTCTTGACGGTTGCCGGTAATAAAACGTACTACTTCTAATTTACCTTTAGTAATAGTACCTGTTTTATCTGTAAACAGCATATTTAAGCTACCTGCTGTTTCGATACCGACAAGCTTACGTACTAAAACATTATCGTTCAGCATTTTACGCATATTTAAAGAAGAAACTATCGCAATCATGAGAGGTAAACCTTCAGGCACTGCCATAACGATAATAATAATTGCTAAAATTACTGCTTGGACTAAATCACCTAAAACATTAGTCATATTAGTCATATAAGCAGTAAAACCACCAGCTAAAAACATCTTATGCAACATAACTGCAATAGCAATTAAAATACCGCCAGCATAACCAAATTGACTGATTTTATCAGCTAAGCCTTTTAATTTTAGTTTTAACGGGCTATCGCGTTCATCGTCTTTCAGTTCTTGAGTCAGCTGACCGTAAATAGAAGCATCGCCGATTTTTACTGCCTGCATAACACCATTGCCTTCAACGACTACGCTGCCACGGAATAATTTATGTTCATCAAGAAAATCGACCTTACCTTCGTTCCAAGTAAAATCAGCAGGAGCAATAAGCTTATGTGCCTCTTCACTTTCACCGTTTAAGGCAGCCTGGTCCAACTTTACATCGCCATCTAATAAGATACCATCTGCAGGAACCTTATCGCCTGCCTCTAAAATAACAGCATCACCGACAACAATATCATCGATGTGGATTTCAACTGGCTCGCCATCACGCCAAACCTTACAACGAATACGGCTTGCTTCCTCTTGTAATTTTTGAAAAGCATTTTCATTACTGTATTCAGACCAAGTAGATACAAAAGTTGCTAAAATAATAGCTAAGAAAATACCTGCGGTTTCAATCCAGTCCCCATGCCCCATATATACGAACGCTACATTGACAAGCAAAGCCACTATCAATATACGGATAATCGGGTCCTGGAAATTCTCCCATAACTTATCCCAAAAAGTTGCTCTTGGTGGTTGGGATAATGCATTAGAACCATGCAGACGCAATGATTCCTCCACCTGTTGTTTTTTTAAACCAAATTTGCTCATTTTCTTCCTCCTTGTGAGCTACAGCAGTGTCTAAAAAATAAAAATAGCGAGACCTCTGCTGCAAAAAAATATTTACAACAAAGTCTCGCTACTTACTTACAAAGCCGGATTGCCTGTGCAACCGTATTGACGACTATGTAAACATAGAACCTTCGTCCTATGCCAGCTACTCCCTTTATTCAAAGCGATATAATAATAAATTATTCAGCCCAAACAGCTTTCATAATTTTAGGATATTCTTCTTTCAAATGACTTAGAATGATATTAATAGCAGTATAAATCATTTCCGGCAGGAATTCTTTATCAGAGCTAGGAATGCAGCTTTCGATAATAATATCACCGCTGTCTGTTACATAATATTTAAAGATTTTATACATTTCGTTCAGTTTATTGATGTGGGACAAAACAGCTACTTTATTGCTTTCTTTAACAACACCATTAGCTACACGAACTTGCAACATTACATAAATGCTGTCATCGATAACCAACATGGTCGGCAGATTTTGGCCATCAACATCCATAAAGGAACGATAAACAACCGGATGCATTTCACCTTGGATTTCTTCAGTTTGAAAAATTTTAGCTAAATTATTGTCATTCAAAAATTTATTAAATTGTTCTGCTTTAATATTCACTGAGATAACCCCACTTTCGATTTATTATATTCTAATTATACACCAAAAGTACACTTTTAGATAGTGAATTTATTATAAAAAATACTTACTAATTATAATATTTTGTTATAATTTATTCTAAAGGTCAGAAATAAGTTCATGTTCGGAAAACAGTTTTCTGATATAATTATATTAAGAAAATTATCTTCGAAAAATTTATGATAATCTTCTTCTAAGCAAAAAATAAAATTTTCATGATTAGTTAACTACAGCCAAAACTGTCAGCTGCCAAAATAACAAAATATAAGGCAATGAGTTAGTGATATCGGAAGCGTTGATAAATGAAGATAACAAATCAATTTAAATACACCTCCAATGATTATCATGCCCCGTGTGAAATTTACTATCATGACAAACTCAAATTTATAATACAGTTACCTAAACCAACCGACATTAACGAAATTCAATATCGAGGTGATATTATGAGTATTTATATAACTGGCGACATTCATGGTGAACCAAAAAGATTCGATAGTAAAAATTTACTTAGCAAAGATTTGAATATAACTGCAAATGATGTCGTAATTATTTGTGGTGATTTTGGTATGCCTTGGTATAATCCATGGTCAGAAGAAGAAAAATCTTGTCTTGAATGGCTTGAGAAAAAACCTTTTACCATTCTTTTTATTGACGGTAATCACGAAAATTTCGATTTGCTTAATCAATTTCCGTTAATTGAAAAATTCGGTGGCAAAGTGCATCAGCTGAAAAACAATATCTTTCATTTAATGCGTGGAGAAATTTTTGAAATACAAGGCAAAACATTCTTTACATTTGGCGGAGCAACATCAACAGATAAAGACTGGAGAACCGCACACGTTTCCTGGTGGCAAGAAGAAAATTTTTCTTCTACAGAATTTGAAAATGCAATAAATAACTTGGAAAAAGTAGATTTTGCAGTAGACTATGTAATAACGCATACCGCTCCTGCAAGATTTGTCGATAGCGTTCCGGAAGCAGTTGAACGAATCAAAGATTGTAAAACATCCATGCTCCTTTCAGATTTAGAACCTATGCTGAAATATAAAAAATGGTTTTTCGGACATTTTCATATAGATTATTACCGAGAAGATTCGATATCTGCATGGATGTCTGAAGAAATTCAAAAAATACTTGACTAATAACAAAGAAAAAGCAGGCACAAAGCCTGCTTTTATTTTTTCTGCAATTATGCATTATTATCTATTTACACCAACATAAACGTACTCATCTTATTAGGTGAAAGGTTAGAAATAACTATTTTATTTTTCTTCACATGCAGGGCAATTTTCATTACCTAAAAGCTCCTGTGCAAAATCATAGCCATATTGTTCAGCCGCCTCAATATTGGCAGCTTGCGGAGTCCATTTGCATTGAAACGGCGGCATTACTTCTTTTTTAAACTTAAGTAATATTTCTTCCATATCTTTTTGTGCACCACCAGCCCAGCCAAAGGTACCAAATGTAGCTACTTTTTTACCTATAGGATTTAATCCTTTTAAATAAACCAATAACGAGCCTATTGTCGGCAACATGCCACTATTTAAGGTAGGAGAACCTACAAGTAGACCGGAACAGGTAAATACCTCTGTGCTAACAGTACTGTTAGGTGTATTGCTCATCTTAAATACTTTAACTTCCACACCTGCGCGTTGAGCACCACGAGCAATGGCACGAGCAATTTTCTCCGTACCACCCCACATGCTATCATATGCAATAACTAAGCTACCATCGCAAACACCACGACCCCATTTACTGTATAAATCTATAATTTCACTAGCATTAGTACGCCAAATGACACCATGTGATGGTGCAATTATCCGAATATCGAAGCCTGCAATTTTAGCAATAGCTTTATCGATTAAACGTGCATAAGGCCACAAAATATTAGCAAAATATTTTTTTGCTTCATAATATAAAGCACCTTGATCTACAAGGTCATCAAAGCGTTTACTAGTTGCATAATGCTGACCAAAAGCATCATTAGAAAAAAGCAATTTTTCTTCTGCACAATATGTAGCCATGTTGTCAGGCCAATGCAGCATTGTCATCATTGCGAAGGTTAAAGTATGTTCACCAATATTTAAAGTCTGACCATCTTTTACAACTTCAAAATCAAAAATATCACCATAATGTTGGATTGCTTCATTTTTACCTGCCATAGAAATAATAAATTTAGCATTAGGACATGCTTTAGCCAAAGCAGGCATTGCACCGGAATGATCCGGCTCTACATGATTAATAACGATATAAGCAATGTTTTCCAACGGAGTTACTTGACTGATATTATGTAACAAATCTTCAGCAAACGGAGCTTTGACAGTGTCAATCAAGGTAATTTTCTTATCCATAATTAAATAAGAATTATAGGTTGCACCTTTTTCTGTTTGGTAGCCATGAAAATCACGTACTGCCCAATCCTGCACGCCTACATCATAAATATTCTTGGCAATTTCTGTAAGTTTTTGTTGCATAAGAAAGCCTCCTTATAAATTTTCCAGATAAACACGTTTTTCTGTTTTATCTAGACGTAGCACTTTCTGATGATATTTATTTAAAGTACTACGGTGACCGACACTGACTACAGTAGTCATAGGTAAAAACTCAGCCAGTAAAGAATACATTTTAGCTTCTGTTTCTTCGTCTAACGCAGAAGTTGCTTCATCCAAGAAAAGCCAAATAGGCTGTTGAATATGAGCACGAACAAACGCCAAGCGCTGCTGCTCACCTACTGATAAAACATGACTCCAATCAGCCGTTAAATCTAATTTATCCTGCAGATAACCGATTTGACAACGCACCAATAATAAGCGTAATTCATCATCACTTACAGGTTTACTTCCAGGATAAAGCAAAGCCTCGCGCAAAGTACCTAAAGGAATATATGGCTTTTGCGGAATAAACATTAACTGGTCTCGTTCAGGTAAATTAATTTTTCCCTCGACAAACGGCCATATACCGGCAATAGCTCTCAATAAAGTACTCTTGCCGCTACCGCTGATACCTTTAATTAAAACATTTTCACCTTGATTTAAGCTGAAAGTAATTTTTTCTAATAATGGTGTTCCATCTGGCAGATTAACCTGCATAGCATCCGCACTTACCTTTTTAGAAGTCGCAAAACGTTCCAAATGAAAACGATCTGCATCCTGTGCAACTTCCTGCATATGGTTACCGAAATAAGTCAGACGCATTACAACTGCTTGCCATTGAGCAATTGCTGTGTACATATCAATAAAATAAGACAAAGAGCTTTGCACATAACCAAATGCATTAGAAACCTGCATCAAACCACCTAAAGTAAATTCTCTATTTAAATAACGATTCATAGCGGCTACAAAAGGAAATATAATAGCAATTTGGGAATAACCTGAATTTAACCAAACTAATTGTTTTTGTTTATTAACAAGACGCCAAAAATTATCTAACAGCAATTTAAAGCGATTTTTAAATACTCCTGCTTCCTGTTGCTCACCACGATAAAAGGCCACGCTTTCCGCATTTTCACGTAACCGGATCATACTAAAACGAAAATCCGCCTCATAACGTTGCTGTACAAAGTTAAGTTGTACCAATTTGCGCCCGACAAGGTGTGTAATATAGGTGCCGATAATAGAATAAATAAGTGCTGCCCAGAACAGGTATCCCTGAATAGTCAAAGTTGTACCAAAAACAGTAAAGCTTAACGGACCGGACATTTTATATAAGATAAAGACAAAAGAAGCAAAGGTACATAATGATTTGATTATGCCAATCGTAAAGCTTAAAGTCATTTCTACAAAAAGACGCACATCTTCACTGATACGTTGGTCAGGATTATCAGTATCTTTACCAAACATTTGCAGATTATAATAAGTCTTATTTTTTAACCAAATATCTAAAAATCTAACTGTCAACCAACGTCGCCAATTTAATATCAACATCTGCTGTAGATAATATGAATATACAGCTAAAACAATATAGATAGCTGCTAACCAGGAAAAATGAATTAATTCATCAAAAATTTTCTCTGTTTCATAATTTTGCAGTGCACTATAAAAACTATTATTCCACTGATTTAGGAGAACCAGCATATAAACTATGCCTAGTGTTAGGGCTAAAATACAGGCTAATAAAAAGCAAGCTTTCTTTTTTTCTTCTGACTGCCAATAACTTTTTGTCAGTAACCAAACATCTTTAAAAAACTGTCTAGATAAACTAAAATTCTGCATTAAACTGCTCCTTTAGAAAGTTGATAACCTTATAACTAATATACATGAATATATATTTAATTATACAACATATTAAATTATTTTCTCAAGAAAAGCAGTAAAGTTTTCAATTTCTTAACTTTTGGACAATAAAAAAGAACCCACTAAATAGTGGGTTCTTAATTAAGCTAAATTATTTAGCGATAGGACCAATCATAGCTAACATGGTACCTGCAGCAACTGCAGTACCGATTACGCCTGCTACGTTAGGACCCATAGCATGCATCAGCAAGAAGTTAGCAGGGTTGCATTGTTGACCAACTTTTTGAGATACACGAGCAGCCATAGGAACTGCGGATACACCAGCGGAACCGATCAACGGGTTGGTTTTACCACCGTCAACCATGCACATGATTTTACCGAAGATTACGCCTGCAGCAGTACCACCGATGAATGCTACCAGACCTAAGAAGATAATCAAGATGGTTTGATAGTTCAGGAAGTGTTCAGCACTCATGGTTAAACCAGTACCAGTTGCCAGCATGATGGTTACGGTGTTCATCAAAGCATTTTGAGCGGTATCGGACAGACGATCCAAGCAACCAGCTTCTTTGAACAGGTTACCAAGCATCAGCATACCAATCAATGCAGTTACGGAAGGTAACAGCAGAGAAATAACGATGGTGCACATGATCGGGAATACGATTTTTTCAAATCTGGTAACCGGACGTAATTGTTGCATAACAATTTTACGATCAGCTTCAGTAGTGAACAGTTTCATGATAGGAGGCTGAATCAAAGGAACCAAAGACATGTAGGAGTAAGCAGCAACTGCGATTGCACCTAACAGTTGAGGAGCCATTTTAGCAGCCAGGTAAATGGAAGTCGGGCCGTCAGCACCACCGATGATACCGATAGCAGCAGCTTCTTGTACGGAGAAACCGAGCAACATAGCACCCAGCAGAGCTACGAATACACCACCTTGAGCAGCAGCACCCAGCAACAGAGTTTTCGGGTTAGCAATCAACGGACCAAAGTCAGTCATAGCACCTACGCCCAAGAAAATCAACGGCGGGAATACTTCGTGGTGAATACCGTACATAATAACGGACATAACGCCAGGAGCGTCAAAACCGTTTTTAGGAATGTTAGCCAATACGCAACCAAATGCGATTGGAGAAAGCAGCAAAGGTTCGAAACCTTTACCAATAGCCATATAAAGCAGAATCAGACCAACGATAATCATGATAACATGACCGCCGGTTAAAGCTGCGAAACCAGAATCTGCCCATACGGAAGACAAAGCAACGAGAAATGCTTCCATTTAATATCCTCCCAATTTTCAATTTGTGGAGAGCCTCTTGCGAAGGAGACTCTCCAAGGATCTAGGGTTAAAACTTACAGATATTGCGAACTATCGTGTAAGAATTAGAGAACGATCATAACGTCGCCAGTGGAAACAGTTTGACCAGCGGAAACGCGAACGTCGGAAACGGTGCCGTCAGCCGGAGCCATGATTTCGTTTTGCATTTTCATAGCTTCCAGAATCATCAGAACGTCGCCGGATTTAACAGCGTCGCCAGCTTTAACTTTAATTTCCAGAACTTTACCAGGCATCGGAGCGGAAACGGTGGTTGCACCAGCAGCAACCGGAGCAGCAGCTTTCGGAGCCGGAGCCGGAGCAGCTTTCGGAGCCGGAGCAGCAGCTTTCGGAGCCGGAGCAGCAGCAGCTTTCGGAGCAGAAGCAACTACGCCTGCTTCTTCAACTTCAACTTCGTATGCGGTACCATTAACGGTGATAGTATACTTTTTCATGGATATAATCCTCCTTAAAATCTCGTTTTTAATTAAAAGTCTAAACTCTTATGACATTAGAAGCATTCTTTACGAGTGCTAATAGCTTCAACACGTGCATTTACAGTCCAGCTAGCGTTCGGCAGACGACGTACGCAAGCGATTTGGTCTGCGGAAACACCACATGCTGCAACTGCTGCAGCGATAACAGCGATAACTTCGCTATCATCTTGAACAGCAGCCGGAGCTGCTGCGGGAGCTGCTGCCGGGGTAGGAGCTACTGCCGGTTTAGCAACTTTTTTTTTAGTGGGATCGACAACTTGGATTAAGCTCATCAGTACACCCAAAGCAATCAGAACACCGAATACGATGGTCATATTGATGATAGCAATCAACCAAGGATTAGTAGTAACAGGACCCATTTATTTCACCTCATCTTATCTTAAAATAGGTTAAGCACTAAGCAATTGCTTGTAAATTACAAAGGAATGTTGCCGTGGCGTTTTGCCGGACGGGTTTCGCGTTTGCTTTCCAGCATTTGCAGAGCGTTGATGATGGTGGGACGAGTGTTTTTCGGTTCGATAACCATGTCAACCATGCCGCGCATTGCTGCTTGGTACGGAGTAGCGAAGTTGTCGATGTATTCTTTGGTTTTAGCTTCAACATCAGGATCTTTACGGAAAATGATGTTAGCTGCACCAGCAGGACCCATTACAGCGATTTCAGCGGTCGGCCATGCAATAACTTGGTCAGCGCCCAAATCTTGAGAGCACATTGCCAGGTAGGAACCGCCGTAAGCTTTACGGGTTACCAGAGTGATTTTAGGAACAGTTGCTTCGGAGTAAGCATACAGCATTTTAGCGCCGTGACGGATGATGCCGCCATATTCTTGGTTGCAGCCAGGCAGGAAGCCAGGAACGTCAACCAGGTTCAGCAGAGGAATGTTGAATGCATCGCAGAAGCGGATGAAACGAGAAGATTTATCGGAAGCATTGATGTCTAAGCAACCAGCCATAACTTTCGGTTGGTTAGCAATGATACCGATGGTTTGACCATCCATACGAGCAAAGCAAGTGATGATGTTTTGTGCCCAGTATTTTTGGTTTTCATAGAATTCGCCATTATCAACGATAGAACGAATTACATCATACATGTCGTAAGCTTGGTTAGAGTTATCCGGCAGTAAGGTGTTCAGGCTTTCGTCGATACGCATCGGATCGTCACCAGTTTCAACAATCGGAGCGGTTTCCATGTTGTTGGAAGGCAGGAAGGAAAGCAGGTAACGGATTTGTTGCAGGCAGTCTTCGTCGTTTTCAGCAGCAAAGTGAGCAACACCGGAAGTGGAGTTATGAGTCATAGCACCACCCAGTTGTTCTTGAGTTACATCTTCGCCGGTAACGGATTTAACTACTGCAGGACCGGTAATGAACATTTTAGAAGTGTTCTTTACCATGTAGATGAAGTCGGTCAGTGCCGGGCTGTATACAGCGCCGCCAGCGGAAGGACCCATGATTGCAGAGATTTGAGGAATAACGCCAGAAGCAATGGTGTTTTCGAAGAAGATTTTACCATAGCCAGCCAGAGCGTCGATAGCTTCTTGAATACGAGCACCGCCGGAGTCATTCAGACCTACTAACGGAGCACCCATTTTCATAGCCAGGCGTTGAACTTTAACGATTTTTGCAGCATGCATTTCGCCCAGAGAACCACCTTCAACAGTGAAGTCTTGTGCGAATACATAAACCAGACGGCCATCGATGGTGCCGTAACCAGTGGTTACGCCTTCACCAGGCAGTTCTTTCTTTTCTTGACCGAAGTTGTAGCAACGATGACGTACAAAACGATCCAATTCTACGAAGGAACCTTCGTCGAGGAGAGCAGCGATTCTTTCACGAGCAGTCATTTTGCCGGATTCATGTTGTTTAGCAACACGTTTTTCGCCACCAGCAGCCAGAATTACTTCGGACTTTTTGAGCATTTTCTCAATTTTTTCTTGAGTAGACAAATCTTACACCTCCATCATTATTGGGAGAACAAATTTTTATATACATACACTGAAGGCATATCACATGTATGCCTTCAGTATCATGTATCATAAATAAAAGTTACTAGGACTTAACAACAGCCGAAGCTATTAATTAGTCTTGGTAGGTTGCAGCCGGTTGGCACAGTTCGAGCAGCAGACCAGCAGATTTCGGATGAACGAAAGCGATTTTCATTTGACCAGCGCCATTGCGAGGAGCTTTGTCGATCATACGAACGCCAGCTTCAGTCAGGTCAGCGATAGCAGCTTTGATGTCATCAACGCGCAGAGCCATATGTTGGATGCCAGGGCCGTTTTTAGCAATGTATTTGCCGATAGGACCGTCATTGTTTTCAGTGATATCAACGAGGAGTTCGATCAGGGTTTCGCCGCAGGGAACGAATACGGTAGCAACACCTTGTTCTTTAACTTCTTCAGTACCGGTAGCTTTTAAGCCCAGAACCTCAGTATAAATTTTAGCAGCTTCTTCCAGAGTACCAGCGCAAGCGATACCTACATGGTCAACACAAATAGTTTTGAATGCCATAATAATTTCCTCCTAAAAATTATTTGTTTTATATGGTAGTTTTATTTTAAAACTTTACCAACAATATCATCAACGACAGAGTACGGTTCAATTTCACGACTTTGCATTTTAACAACGAGGTTATCAAAGTCTTCAGTTTGAACTACATTTTTGTCGATGTAGCGATTTACTTGGTCATTAAGCATTGCAGTTACTTCGCTCTTAATGCGTTTCTTGCGGATTTCGCTTAATTTACCGGTTTCAATCAAATATGCTTTGTGGGCTTCAATAGAATCCACAACAGCCTCTATGCCTTCACCCTTGCTGGCAATGGTCCTGTTAATCGGAGGACGCCAGCCAACATGTTCGGGATTTAATTCTAACATCATTTCAATCTCAATGTTGAGCTTGTCTGTACCTTCACGGTCAGCTTTGTTAATCGTGAAAAGGTCACCGATTTCAAGTATACCTGCTTTAATAGCTTGGATATCGTCACCCATACCAGGAATGACAACAACCATAGTAGTATCTGCAGTTTTAACAATATCAACTTCAGATTGTCCTACACCTACGGTTTCAACAATAATAACATCCATGCCGTAAGCATCCATCAATTTGACAGCGTCACCTGCTTTTTGAGACAGGCCGCCAAGACTGCCGCGAGTCGCCATAGAGCGTACGAAAATACCTTCGTCTGCGGTCAGATCCATCATTCTAATGCGGTCACCAAGAATTGCACCGCCAGAATACGGGCTAGTAGGGTCAATCGCTACGATACCAACGGTTTTACCACGTTTACGGTATTCTTTAGCGAGTTTATCAGTCATAGTACTTTTACCAGCACCCGGAGGGCCAGTGATACCAATTACATAAGCATTACCAGTATGAGGATAGATTTCTGTCATAATTTTGACAGCGTCATCGTATTCATTTTCAACAGCAGTGATTGCCTTAGATAATGCAAGACGAGAATGATTTAATAATTTATCTACTATTTCCATAATTCACACCGCCTTGTCTGATTGTGAATATTTTATAAGGCAAGCCGGGTCAAGCCCGGCTTGCAACTTATTTTAAGGGATAAAATTATTTAACGTTAGCGTTGATGAAATCAACAATTTTGCTGGTCGGGGTGCCCGGAGTGAATACTTCAGCAATGCCAGCAGCTTTCAGGCCAGGGATGTCAGCGTCAGGAATAACGCCGCCGCCGATAACCAGAACGTCGGTCAGGCCTTTTCCTTTCAGTAATTCAACAACTTTCGGGAACAGGGTGTTGTGAGCGCCAGACAGCAAGGACAGAGCAACAACGTTTACGTCGTCTTGCAGAGCAGCTTCAGCGATTTGTTCCGGAGTCAGACGAATACCGGTATAAATAACTTCAAAACCAGCGTCGCGCAATGCACGAGCTACAACTTTAGCACCGCGGTCATGACCATCCAGACCCGGTTTAGCAACTAAAACTTTAACGTTAGCCATTATAAGATACCTCCGTAGATTGTTTGTGTTTAGAAATTAGAGAGCAGTATGAGGTTTGTATTCGCCGAATACTTTTCTCATAACGCCGCAGATTTCACCTTCGGTAGCATATGCTTCTACTGCTTCCAGAATGAAAGGCATCAGGTTTACAGATTCGTCAGCACAAGCTTTCTCCAGTGCAGCCAGAGTTTCTTCAACTTTAGCATTGTCACGGCGAGCTTTCAGAGCAGCAATTTTTTCAGCTTGCAGTTTGCCTACAGAGCCGTCTACGCGAAGCAGGTTTTTCGGAGCTTCTTCTTCTTGGGTGAATTTGTTAACGCCAACGATGATGCGGTCGCCTTTTTCAATTTCCATTTGCCATTTGTAAGCAGAATCTTGAATTTCTTTTTGGATGTAGCCTTTTTCGATTGCTACCGGAGCGCCACCGATTTCGTCGATTTTTTCAATGTATTCCCAAGCTTCTTTTTCGATCTTGTCGGTCAGAGCTTCTACATAGTAGGAACCGCCCAACGGGTCGATGGTGTCAGCCAGGCCGGATTCGTAAGCAACGATTTGTTGAGTACGCAGAGCGATGGTTACGGATTCAGTGGTCGGCAGAGCCAAAGCTTCGTCTTTGGAGTTGGTGTGCAGGGATTGAGTACCACCCATTACAGCAGCAGCAGTTTGCAGAGCTACACGAACGATGTTGTTGTTCGGTTGTTGAGCAGTCAGCATGGAGCCAGCGGTTTGGGTATGTACACGCAGCATCATGGATTTAGCTTTTTTAGCACCAAAACGTTCTTTCATAACTTTAGCCCATACACGACGGGAAGCACGGAATTTAGCAACTTCTTCGAGTACGTTGTTATGAGCATTCCAGAAGAAGGACAGACGACCAGCGAAAGCATCAACGTCCAGACCAGCTTTGATAGCAGCTTCTACATAAGCGATACCATCAGCAATGGTGAATGCGATTTCTTGAGAAGCGGTGGAACCAGCTTCACGGATGTGGTAACCAGAAATGGAGATGGTGTTCCACAGAGGTACATTTTTGGAGCAATATTCAAAAATGTTGGTGATCAAACGCATGGACGGTTTCGGCGGGAAAATGTAAGTGCCGCGAGCTGCGTATTCTTTCAGGATATCGTTTTGGATGGTGCCACGCAGTTTGTCTGCGGAAACGCCTTGTTTTTTAGCAACTGCGATGTACATGCAGAGCAGTACGGAAGCAGGAGCGTTGATGGTCATGGAAGTAGAAACTTTATCGAGAGCGATTTGGTCGAACAGGATTTCCATATCAGCCAAGGAGTCGATAGCTACGCCTACTTTACCAACTTCGCCTTCAGCCATAGCGTCGGTGGAGTCATAACCGATTTGGGTCGGCAGGTCAAATGCGCAAGACAGGCCGGAACCACCGTTTGCTAACAGGTAACGATAACGTTTGTTGGATTCTTCAGCGGTGGAGAAACCAGCATACATACGCATGGTCCAGAAACGACCACGATACATAGTAGGTTGAACACCACGAGTGTAAGGATATTCACCAGGGAAACCCAGTTTTTCCATGTAGTCGAAGTTTTCACCAAGATCTACCGGGGTGTACAGTCTGTTAGGAACCAAGTTTGCGCGTTCAGGGAATTTTGCGAGTTTAGCTTCAACATCAGCATGATATTTTTCTAAACCAGCTTTAATTTTTTCAAATGCCATTCTCAAATCCTCCTTAAAATATTTGGTTTGCATATTCCGGATTGGACGGATCCGAAATAATGGTGAGAGTGTCCGTCTTTGACGGTATATATGGCAAAGCCTTTAGGCCTCGTCAACAGTTTTATATATACTTGCCGATAGGACTCACACCTACCGGCAAGCACACTACATAGTTTAACCTATTTTTAAAAACTTCTCAAGGGGTAACTTGCAAGTTTTTAAATTATTTTTCCATGGTACCGGTTTCGTTGAAACGAGTATGGAAGGAAAAAGCTTCGGACAGGATGTGCGGAGTTTGGCTGTTGCCACAAGCTTCGCATGCACGATGGAAGTAATCCAGAAGCATCGGTTGGTATTTCGGGTTAGCAATCTTGTCGATGATAACCAGAGCACGTTCTTTCGGAGACAGGCCACGCAGGTCAGCTACGCCACGTTCGGAAACGATAACGTCAACATCATGTTCAGTGTGGTCAACATGGCTGCAGAACGGAACTACGGAAGAAATTTTGCCGCCTTTAGCTAAGGAAGTGGTGAAGAATACGGTCAGGAAGCCGTTACGAGCATAGTCGCCGGAACCACCGATACCATTCATCAGTTTGGTGCCGCAGATATGAGTGGAGTTAACGTTACCATAGATATCTACTTCGATAGCAGTGTTCATTGCAATTACGCCGATACGACGTGCAACTTCAGGGCTGTTAGCAACTTCTTGTGGACGCAGGATGATGTATTTTTTGTATTTTTCTACATTATCATAGAATTTTTTCAGGCATTCAGGAGACGGGCTCAGAGCGGTACCGGAGCAAACACGGAGTTTACCAGCATCGATCAGATCGAACATACCATCTTGAATAACTTCAGTGTAAACAGTCAGGTCTTCGAAATCGGAGTTAACCAGACCATTGATAACTGCGTTAGCAACGGAGCCTACGCCGGATTGCAACGGCAGCAGGTTTTTCGGCAGACGGCCAGCAGCAACTTCAGCTTTGAAGAAGTCCACCAGGTTTTTGCCCATTTTTTGAGCGTCTTCATCGATAGCGCCTAAAGTACGAACTTTATCGGTAATGTCGCAGCCAACTACAGCAACGATTTTTTCTACTTCACAAGGAATGTAGGTAGTGCCGATGATGTCTTCAGGAGCGCAAACCGGAATAGGTTGACGGTTCGGAGGATCCAGAGGAACATAGGAGTCATGCATACCTTCCAGAGCAACCGGTTGAGTTACGTTTACTTCAACGATAACTTTTTTAGCGCTTTGAACATAAGAAGAAGTGTTACCCATGGAAGTGGTCGGAATCAGACCAACTTTACCTTCGCCCAGGTCGATGATTTTGCAAACTTCAACGATTGCAACATCAACGTCGCGACGGTTAGCCATGAAGCCATAACGAGTCATTTGAGCAACATGGCTCAGATGCAGGTCGGTGTATTTAACTTGGCCAGCGTTGATAGCTTTACGCATATCGCCGTTGGTTTGATACGGCATACGACGGTCAACGATACCAGCTTGAGTCATTGCGGTATCAATTTCAGGACCTACGGATGCGCCGGTCCAAACGTTGATTTTGAAAGGAGTTTTTTTGCCTTTTTCAGCAAGAGCCAGAGGCACAGCTTTAGGATAGCCAGACGGAGTAAAACCACTGGTACCTACGTTGTCACCATCATGTACAAATTCTGTAGCAGCTTCAGCAGACATAACTTTGCCAGCTACTGCGTCACAAATGCGATCTTTAATGTCGATCATTTTTACCTTCCTCCTTATAGTTAGGACATTGTTTATAGGGATTAACCCTTCGTATAACTCATCAGCTGCACTGTAATAGTGCTTGATAAGATATTACCTTCGCCAAGCATTTCACAAAACTTTCATACTTGACTATATTAATGTTTCGACATAGCCTTGAAAACTCCTGCTAGTCTGTGAAAAATTTTTAATAAATTTTTATAACTTATATTCTAATATGATTATAACACATTTTAGGATAAATTTCACTTTTTATACATTAAGTAATATTTTTCTTTGTAAATTTTTTTACATAAAGAAAGTGTAAATTTATTATACCTCAATAAAATACTCAACGTCTTATATAATACCAATAAAATTGTAACATAGCAAGTGTTTTGTTTACAAAATTTTAAAATCCCTTGTCTGATTTCTTTTTCCAGACAAGGGATTGTAGTGTTTGACTAGGACACTTAGCGAATTTGCGCTTTATAGTGCGTGTGCAATAGACGATGTGCTTTTTCCCCGAGAGGTTCGCCAAGCCAAGTAGCATAAAGGGTTTTTATTTCAGGATTTTCATGTGATTTTCGTAATTCACTTGTACGGTCACAACTTAATAACGCTTCACGACGTTTTTTTCTAATATCGCTATCAGTAGGAATAGGTTGTCCGCCGCCACCGATGCAGCCTCCGGGACAAGCCATTACCTCAATGAATTGATAATCTGCCTTACCATCCTTAATCTTCTTCAGCATCTCTTTCGCAGATTTCAAGGTATTGCAGACTGCAACTTTAATATCTTTGCCTGCGATATTAAGCACGGCTTCTCTAGTTTCTGCCATACCACGTACTTCACTATAGTCAACCTTCGGCAGACTCTCACCTGTTGCCACATCAGCTACTGTGCGTAAAGCAGCCTCCATAACGCCTCCTGTAATACCAAAGATAACAGCTGCACCGGTACCTGTACCTAAAGGAGAATCAAACTCTCCTTCCGGTAAAGAAGCAAAATCAATCCCTGCTTCACGAATCATACGCCCTAATTCTCTAGTAGTAATAACTATATCAACATCACGGTAACCGCTGTCACACATTTCTTCACGAGCAGCTTCTGCTTTTTTCGCAGTACACGGCATTACAGAAACGCTGACGATTTTAGCTGGATCGATACCTGCTTTTTCAGCAAAATAAGTCTTAGCTACTGCACCGAACATCTGCTGTGGTGATTTAGCAGTAGAAAGATGCGGCAAAAGCTCAGGATATTTCATTTCAATCATATTAACCCAGCCAGGGCTACAGGATGTAATCATCGGCAGTACGCCGCCGTTTTGCAGTCGGTCTAAGAATTCGTAGCCTTCTTCCATGATTGTTAAATCTGCAGAAAAATTAGTATCAAATACTTTATCAAAGCCTAATTGACGCAATGCCTGAACCATTTTACCGGTTACGATTTCGCCTGCAGGAATACCTAATTCTTCACCAAGGGCAACACGAACAGAAGGTGCAGTCTGCACAATAACAACTTTTTCTTCATCATTAATAGCATTCCAAACTTGATCTGTGTCGTCCTTTTCTACAATCGCAGCAGTGGGACATACATTAGCACATTGACCACAATAACTACATTCAGCATGCAGTAAATCCTGTTCAAAAGCAGTAGAAACAATAGTGTTAAAACCACGACCTGCAAAACTATAAACATTCATACCTTGTACATCACGGCAGACACGGATACAACGCCCGCATAAAATACATTTTTCCTGATCGCGTACCAAAGTTGGATTACTGTTATCAATAGTATGAGTTTTAGTTTCGCCACCCTCAAAGCGCATTTTGCGAACACCTAAATCTGCAGCTATTTTCTGTAATTCACAGTCACCATTTTTCTGACAACATAAGCAATCCTTAGGATGGTTAGTCAGTAAAAGTTCGATAACAGTTTTGCGTGCTTCACGCACTTTATTGGTATTAGTTTTTACTACCATACCTTCACTTACAGGATATACACATGAAGCAACAAGAGTGCGTGCACCACTAGCTTCTACCATACACAGGCGACAAGCACCTTCAGGACGTAAATCAGGATGATAGCATAAGGTAGGAATGTAAATTCCTGCTGCACGAGCAGCTTCCAGAACAGTACTTCCTGCCGGAGCCTGAATCCGTCTTCCGTCAATAGTTAAGTTTACCATAGTCATAATTCAGGCCTCCTTTAGTTCTTACTAATAGCTTTAAACGGACAAGTATTCATACAAACACCGCATTTAATGCATTTTTCTTGATCAATAACATGTTTTTGTTTTACAGTACCGCTGATAGCTTGTACAGGACAATTTTTTGCACATAAGGTACAGCCGCGGCAAGCATCTGTAATAGTATATTGCAGCATTTTTTCACAAACACCTGCAGGACAACGTTTTTCTTTAATATGTGCCTCGTATTCATGACGGAAATATTTCAAAGTAGAAAGAACAGGATTAGGTGCAGTTTGACCCAAACCACATAAAGCTGTTTCTTTAATATTTTTAGCCAAGCTTTCCAAAAGCTCGATATCTCCCTCGCGACCCTGACCTTCTGTGATGCGAGTCAAAATTTCCAGCATACGCTTAGTGCCTTCACGGCAAGGAGTACATTTGCCACATGATTCTGATTGAGTAAAGTTTAAGAAAAACTTCGCTACATCGACCATGCAAGTATCTTCATCCATGACAACTAAGCCGCCGCTACCCATCATAGCACCTGCAGCAATCAAGGAATCGTAATCCACCGGCAGATCTAACATCTCTTCTGGCAGACAGCCACCGGACGGACCACCGATTTGTACTGCTTTGAATTTTTTACCATTAGTGATGCCACCGCCGATATCATAAATAATTTCGCGCATAGTAATACCCATAGGCACTTCAGCCAAGCCAGTATTATTAATTTTGCCAGTCAGGGCAAATACTTTGGTACCTTTAGATTTTTCGGTACCAAACTGACAATACCAATCAGCACCATTTACGATAATCTGCGCCACATTAGCAAAAGTTTCTACGTTATTAATATTAGTCGGTTTACCCCATAATCCGGAAACAGCAGGAAACGGCGGACGCGGACGCGGCATACCACGTTTACCTTCGATAGAAGCCATCAAAGCAGTTTCTTCACCGCAAACAAACGCACCTGCACCCTCTTTAATGTGGATATGGAAACTAAATCCTGTAGCAAAAATATTATCACCTAATAAACCCATTGCCTCTGCTTGCTGAATCGCAATACGCAGACGTTTGATAGCCAACGGATATTCTGCACGTACGTAAATATAACCCTCATCAGCACCGATTGCATAGCCGCAAATTGCCATACCCTCTAATACGCGGTGAGGATCACCCTCTAAAACACTGCGGTCCATAAAGGCACCAGGGTCACCTTCGTCAGCATTGCAGATAACATATTTTTTATCACTTACAGAAGCCTGAGCAAATTGCCATTTCAAGCCTGTAGGAAAACCACCGCCGCCACGGCCGCGTAAGCCGGATTTTTTGACTTCATCGACAACAGCCTCCGGAGTCATAGTGGTAACAGCCTTAACCAAAGCTTCATAACCACCTACCGCAATATATTCATCGATAACCTCAGGATTAATAGCACCGCAGTTCGCTAAAACAAGACGATGTTGTTTTTTATAAAAACCGATTTCAGAGTACTTAGGTACCTGTTCATGGCTCATCGGTTCTTTATATAATAAACGGTCAACAATACGTCCCTTATATAAATGCTCTTCAACGATTTCTTTAGCATCTTCCGGTTTTACACCGCAGTAGAAAGTACCTTCAGGATATACGATAACCAAAGGACCATTTTCGCAGAAGCCGTGGCAACCTGTTTCGACAACCATAACTTCATCCTGCAAGCCTTTAGCCTTTAATTCTCTAGCTAAGCTTAATTGGATTTCTTTAGAACCATTAGCTTTGCAACCTGTTCCGCCGCAAACTAAAACATGGGCTCTGATATGCTGCATAATATTTCTCCTCCACAATACTCTATCATGTAGCAGTTCGTCAGCAAAAGACTAACTGCCTTTATTCGTTTTCGTCCTCTTCGATTTTGCCCACAACAAGTTCTTGGACAATCCGACCGTTTACCACATGCTCAGCAATAATTTTCGGCACATCGGAAGGCTTTACTTTACCATAAGTTATACGCGGTTCACCAGGACGCAGCACATCCACTAAAACCTCTTTTTCACACATACCAATGCAGCCTGTTTGTTGTACTTGTACATCCATTAAATGACGTTTACCTAATTCATCTAAAATAGCTGTCATAACCTCTCTAGCACCGGCAGCAATACCACAAGTACCCATACCAACAATAATTTTAGTACCGGAGCTTTTGCGCAGCTTGATATCTGCTTTTAATTTATCACGTAAAGCATGTAAATCAGCTAATGTTTTCACTGTTTACGCCTCCTTTTTTATTTCTGCAAGATTTTGTCTGAGATATTTGCCAACCCATTCATATAATTCCGGATTAGCAAAATCACAAGCCTCACCTAAAATTTCTCGTACCGCCGCAGTAGAAAATTCCATTTTACCGCCATCACAAATATAAGTAAACAGCAACTCAATCTGCGGTGCTCCTGCCAGCAATACACGGATACTATCTACGATATCACCTAAAGGCGGCCTATCAATATTATCCTTAGCGAAATATGCCTTTAAGCACGTACCCTCGCCTAATTTTGAGGTAATATCCAAGTGTCCGCCACATTGCTGGGTGACCATATCCATAAACGGAATTCCCATTCCTATTTTTCGCGTCTTGCGTGTAGTAATAAAGGGATCCCGCACCTTCTGCAGCATTTTCTCACTCATACCACAACCATCATCAGTAATTTTAAAAACAAAAAAACCGTTTTCATTTTCATTAACGACAATCTGAATATGCTTAGCTCCGGCAGCAATAGAGTTTTGTGCAATATCTAAAATATGCAGGGATAACTCACGCATTATTTATACCTTTCCAAAATACCTGCTAATTTATCAGTAGTCAGACGTCCATGTGTATCATCATTAATCTGCATAACCGGCGCTAAACCACAAGCACCAATACAAGCAACAGTTTCTAAAGTAAAACGTAAATCTTCTGTAGTATGACCTGCTTTAATACCCAACTGTTTTTCCAAAGCCTGCAAAATAGTCTTACCGCCGCGTACATGGCAAGCTGTACCTTGACACACACGGATAATATTACGTCCACGAGGATTAAGATGAAATAAAGAATAGAAAGTTACTACACCATAAATTTCAGAAATGGGTGTATCAGTTTTCTTAGCAATATATTCTAAAACATCTTTCGGTAAATAATTATAAAGATTTTGTACCTCCTGCAAAATAGGAATCAATGGCCCCTTGACATCTTTATATTTTTCTAGGATAGCATCAATGCGAATTTTTTCCGGATTATCCCCGCCGCAGCACGCACATTGACGTTCTAATCTATTTTCATTGGTACTCATAGTATCCCTCCTCCTTCAGCTTACAACATTAGGATTAGTATAGCATTAAATTGTTATTTGTTCAATACTATTAGTGTTAAATTTAAGCATCAGTATATACTATTTGTGTAATTCTTCATAGAAATCTGAAAATTTACCTGGTTCTAAAAAACGTTCATTTTTATGTAATAAGGCTAACTTAACTTCTTCCAAAGTTAGTTTTTCAACTTGTAATAAATTTTTAGGCCCTTGTAAAAAATCAAGCATTGTATGTCCATCAGAATCAGTAACAAAAGGTAAAAATCCAGTTAAACGCTGTAATTTTGAATGTACGCCTTTCTTCCAACCATGTAAAGAAATTTCTGCTGCTGTAAAGCCAAAATCAGGCTCAATAAACCCAAGCTGACCTAGGATACTGTACGCAGGTCTATCAACATGTGCCGCAATCGTTAGTCCGCCTAAGTCGTTAACCCTTGCAACGACCTCCGCTACCGTAAGATTTATCGGACCATGCAACATACGCTCTTCTTCACGGATAAATTCATCATCGTCATCAACGACAAATTGAGCTCCCAACTTTTCAACATTATTAGGCAAACCATTCATATGCGCATCAATAATTTTCTGCCACTCATCCAGCTGTTCCATAGTATCAAATAATGTCACTATATGTGCTTCTTCTATAGATTCTACTTCCATTCCAGGAAAAATCTTTACACCATACCGTTCACCGGCCTTAATGGCAGCAACAACATTTGCACTGGCGTTGTGATCTGTAATAGCCACAGCACCAATGCCAAATTCTGCAGCCCGCATTACAATATGATGCGGTGTCATTTCTACTTCAGCGCACGGCGACAACAATGTGTGTACATGAAAATCCGCCAATACCCTTTGCATAACCTTATGCCTCTTTGCCTACACCCAATTCATATAATTTACCGATAACAGAAAAAGCAGATTCAGTAGTAGCGGTAATAACTACATCATTCATATTGGCTTTACGCAAAGTATCGTCTGCCACCGGACCATCACCGGCTACAATTACGCAGGATAACCCAATCAATGAAGCTACAGCTGCTACGTTTTGATGTCCCTGCATAGTTACCCATACCATTCCCTGCTGTGCCTGACCCATCGCATTACTCAATAAGTCAGAAGCATAACCACCTTCCACATCAGCATATAAAGCATCCTCAGAAACATCCTTTGTTAACAAGTTTAAATGCAACTGTTCAATCATATCTTTTACTTTCATTGATTATCATCCTCCGTATTATTCAAAAATTTAGGTTCATGGTAAATCGGAATCTGGCGAGCCAACTCCAACATACCCTGTGAAAGCTTATGTACTTGTGCACGTAATTTAAAAATACAATCTATTTCGTGGGCTTTTCCTTGAACTATATCCTCTGCCAAACCCTGACAGCTAGGTGCACCACAGGCGCCACAATCCAAACCAGGAAGATCGCACAGAACCTCTTCCATACGTTCAAATTTTTTCATTGCTTCCATAATATCATCGTCCAATTGCATCATCGGACGAGGCACAAGCTTCTTTCTATATTGTTCAGATTTAGGAAAATCCTCTAAAACCATAGTCTGAGCCATAGTTTCTTTACGACTATCAGGTTCTGTCGCATGTAAATTGTGGATGCGCTTACGCAGATTACTTTCAGCTACAAATTTATTTTCTGCCGCCAGAATACCACCTAAGCATCCTCCTTTGCAGGCATGACATTCTACATAGTCCAATTGAGGCATTTTATTCATGGAAATCTGTTCTAATATTTCATAAACATTTTTGATTCCGTGAACAGACAAAGCCTCTTGAATACCTGCAGAAGCAATTTCTCCACCATACGCCCCCCAGGCCAAGCCATAAGAAGAACCTGTGCGAACGTGCAGTTTTTTTTCGCCGCCTAAATTCTTCAGCAGCAAGCCATAAATCTCGGATAAATTAAAGCTGCCACTAAGCTCAGTCTGCTTAACATCAACTGATTGACGAATGTTCGTCTGCTTAGAAGGACATGGAGAAATAAACCAGACACCGATTAATTCCTTCGGCAAATGACGACGCTCAGCAGCTTCTTTTTTTACATAAATAGCCGCTGCTTCTACAGGTGCCAAAACAGGCATAATTTGTTTAATCAGTTCTGGAAATTTAACCTGAATCAGGCGCAGTACAGCAGGACAGGTGCTAGAAATCAGCGGTTTACGTCCTCCCGTGTACTCTTGTAAATATTTTTCTATTTCGCAGGCAATATATTCAGATGCCAGAGAAACATCAAAAATTTCATCAAAGCCTAGATTTTGTAATCCCTGCCAAATATCCTCCAAAGGAATATTAGCAGGAAATTGTGCATATAAAGATGGTGCAGGAAGCACTATATTATAAGCATATTTAGATAAGCCCTCCAAAGTATCTGTTTTTACAGTAAAGGCATGATAAGGACAACCTGAAGCACAAGCACCGCAGTCAATACATCTGTCACCTAAAATTTCTGCTTTACCGTTACGCACTCGAATCGCTTCTGTCGGACATAGCTTGACACAGGATACGCAGCCCTGACATTTATCCTGCTGCAACTGTACAGAATGAAAGTATTTTGTCGGAGCCATTGCGTATCACCTCACTCTCTTATTCATAATCCACTCTGTTAGTAAGTTAATTTTTATAAATCCTCACTGGTATTGTTAAACACCATAACAATAGTAGTACCAACATCTACTGTAGACTGAATGTCAAATTTATCGGAACATTTCTGCATATTCGGCAGACCCATACCTGCACCAAAGCCCATCTGACGTACATAATCAGGTGCTGTGGACCAGCCCTCCTGCAAAGCCTTATTAATATCCGGAATACCCGGACCTTCATCAGACACGGTTATTACCGTGGAATCAGGAAAAACCTCTGCAACTACATGACCGCCGCCTGCATGAATAATAACATTCATTTCGGCTTCATACGTACCGATAGCAATACGACGTACAACATCAGCAGGAATCCCCAAACGTTGTAACATTTTTTTTATTTTAGATGATGCTTCTCCGGCACGCTCAAAATCACCGCCAATGCAATCAAAATCTAATTTTACAGATTTATTTTCGCCCATCTTATTTACCCCTTTTGCTACAGCCCTTGATACCTGCCTGATATAAAATACCACAGGCTTCAAATAAAGTATGATCTGTTACCAATACCGGCAACATATTATCCTCCGCAGCTTCCAAAATATCCAGATCAGGAACCTTGCCGCGTACAAAAACCAAAGCACTCAGCTCTGTCATATCAGCAGTACGTACTACCTGCATATTAGTCAGACCTGTGCATAGCAAAGTATTTCGTTTAGTAAACGCCAGCACATCACTCATCATATCACTGCCACAACAAGTTTCAATCTGCCTATCCAGATATTCTTTACCTGTCAGCACATCAGCACCGAGCAGCCTTTGCACATCATGTAGATTCATTTCAAATCGCCCCTCTTTAGGTTAACAGGACCCAATTTTACATATACTTAGATAATTTTATTGTACACTGTATCAATCTACTTGTAAATAATCAGCTCTTCTGTCAAAATATTTTCTTTTTACTATTTTCATCTACAAAATATACAAAGAAAAGCTCTGCCATAAAATATAGCAGAGCGTAATAAAAGGCATTGAAATGCTTGTTAGATTTCAGCAAGAGCTTGTTTCAAATCGTTTATCAAATCTTCTTTATCCTCTAAGCCACAGGAAATACGTACCAACCCAGCAGGAATACCAGCTTCCAGCAATTGTTCATCAGTCAGCTGGCGATGAGTACTAGTCGCAGGATTCAAACAACAAGTACGAGCATCAGCAACATGAGTTTCAATAGCTGCTACACGTAATTTTTTCATAAATTTTTCAGCAGCCGCACGACCACCTTTTAAATTGAAAGAAACTACACCGCAACCGCCATTGCCG
>OAUS01000274.1_pt1 | contig 44999 bp, 45 predicted proteins | sample 1516801 | NCBI WGS metagenome assembly OAUS01 (sample SAMEA2580001, study PRJEB22360) | human gut metagenome | biome: human gut; feature: human-associated habitat; material: faeces | place: Denmark | collected 2008/2010
AAGTTACACTTTTTAGTGCAAACTTAAATATATTTTTTACAAAGGAGTAATTTTATGAAAATCTACACCGTAAGTCCAACAATGTCGATAAGCCAAAACAATAAACATATTCGTAAGCAACTATGTCAAGCTATCGGAACGGCTATTGCCCATATCAGGATTAGGCATGGTATTAGTCAAACAGAACTTAGCCTCCGCACTAATATCTCACAGCCACGTATTTCAGAAATAGAACATGGAGAATGTAACATCATCATAAAAACCTTTTGTGATATTTTAGACAACCTCGGAAGTAATCAATCTGAATTTATTATTGAATTTAACCGTATTTTTTATAAAACAAAGCAAAAAAAACTACACTCAAAAACCATTACAGTCTTCACGTGTAGTCTAAATAACGCTTTTTATTTATAGCATAAGGCAAAGTGGCAGTGAGCGTTAGCGAACTGACGGAGAGGTCCTACTTCGCCTCTCTTCCCCACTTCGCAAGAAGCAGTGCCGAGCGTTAGCGAGCTGACGGAGAGGTCTTGCACTCCACAGCAAAAAACTCCCGCTTCAGACAAAACTAAAACGGGAGTTACACTTTCTTTTATAATTTTTCTTTCAACATATCCGCAGCAGCACACATGGCAACAATCATAGCACTAGGCCTTGGCGGACAGCCATAAACATTGATGTCCACAGGCACGAAGTCACTGGCCTTACCTGCAATAGCGTATGTTACACCATAGGTTGCACCACCACAAGCACAAGCACCGCAAGCCATAACTAATTTTGGTTCAGGCATAGCAGCATAGGTCATTTCTAAAGCCTGCTGCAAATTACGGGTAACAACTCCTGTTATCATCAGCATATCCGCATGACGTGGAGAAGCGACAAAGGCGATACCGAAGCGGTGCAAATCGTAAACAGGATTACTGGTAGCACCCATTTCAAAATCACAGGCATTACAGCTACCTGCATCAAGATGACGGATATGCAAAGAGCGTCCTAATTTTGCACGGATTACTTCGCTGACACGTACAGCACTTTCACTGACAATCTCCGGTAATTTATCGCTATTCTTATGTTGCAAGGTTTTCTCGGTGCAGGCATCAACACAACGACCGCAAAAAATGCATTTACTGTAATCAATCACAGGAGCACCGTTTTCCATAGCCAAAGCTTGTACAGGGCAAGCCACGGCACATTTGGCACAGCCGTCGCAGCTGCCTACGCAATGCAGTTCACCACGCATTCTCGGATGTCCGTTGACATCAATTTTTTCTGTGGCGATTTTACCTGCAAAAATTGCTTCTATTAAGCGTAACATCTGCTTACCCCCTTATCTATCTATGCAAGCATAGCATAATTCAAAGCTTTTGTTGATTAACGGGAAATCAGGGATAATATCCCCCTGTACCGCAATGGTCAGTGCCGGCCAGTTAGGATACGAGGCAGAACGGATAAATAAACGGTCAATGCGTCCCTCTGCATCCAGCATCAGCCAATGGAGATTGTCACCACGAGCAGATTCACTAATACCCCAACTGCCTTCCAAGGTACGTAATTCGCCTAGGTCGACACTAAGCTCAGTTTCGGCATTACGACGCAGCTTACGCATCAGCTGACGTACTAAGCTCAAGCTTTCTTTTACTTCACCGACACGTACCTTGATGCGTGCTTCGACATCACCTGCTGTTTCGGTCACTACATTAAAATCAAGCTCATCATAAATACCGAAGCCCATATCCTTACGGCTGTCGCGATTAGAACCGCTGGCACGAGCACCAACTCCTACCATTGCTAAATCAAAGGCTGTATTTTCGCGGATATGACCTGTAGTACGAATACGGTTTACAAAGTTGGCCTGCTCCCACATAATATGCACCATATCAGCATAAACATTTTCGACTTCTTTTAAGACTTCTTCGACTTCTTCCAACGCTGTATCTTCTGCATCCATGCGTACACCACCAGGGATAATCATACCACGCAGAAAACGACTACCGGTTAATAATTCGTTAAGCTGCATTAAATATTCCTTCAGACGTGTACCCATGCTGATGACGGGCGAAAAACCAACACCGGCACAGATATTACCTGTATCGCCGATATGGTTATATAAACGCTCCATTTCTAATATTAAAGTACGAATCAGCCAAGCACGATACGGCACCTTAGCCTCTGAAAGCTTTTCTACAGCCTGACAATAGCTCAAGGTATTAGCAACACTACAAGCACCGCAGATGCGTTCTACAATGGGCAGAGCCTCCATAGGCGTGCGTCCTTCCACACTTTTTTCAATACCACGATGAGTAAAAAACAGCTTTGCATCTAATTGCAAAATGGCCTCACCTGCCTGACTAAAACGAAAATGACCAGGTTCGATAATACCTGCATGGATAGGTCCGACAGGTACTTCAAACAATCCCTCGCCTTTAGAGGTAAGCATTTCGTATTCCTGATGACCATGCACCTGCATATCCACAGGCACATTTTTCCGCAGGGGATGAAAATCTTGCGGAAAGCCCTCGTGTAAAACTAGTGGACGCAAATCAGGATGACCTTCCGGAAGAAAGCCGAACATATCGTGTAGCTCACGCTCATACCAAGCCGCAGCAGGTAAAATCGTAGTCAGACAGGGATAATTCAAAGGACCGTCCGCAGGAAATTCTGCTTTCAAGACGTCCAGATCACGTTTTTCTTTATTATAAAATAAGCAGTAAATTGCCAGTCCTCCGCCACGCAAGGTTTCATCGGCACCGAACATCGCTGCCAAAGGATGTTTGCCGCCGTCGCTGTAAATATTGGCAGCACCACGTAGATTTTCAGGTTTTACCAGCATTTTCTCAGCCTCCTATTACACGTACAGCAGAATTCAGCAGATTATTAATCCACGGAATTTGTTCAAATCCTGCACCAACGACGCAGGTTGCCACAAGCAATACTGCCAGTACAGGAATATCTATTACACCTAAAATATCACCCAAAGGCTGACGTTTAGCTTTATCGCACAGCATACGCATACCATGGTAAAGAATACCTAAAAGCACGCCGGCTAAAAGAATAATCAACAGAGCACCTGCCAGCCAATGTCCCTCTTTAAATAAGGCAGAGAGAATATAAAACTTACTAAAGAATAAGCCCATGGGCGGCAAGCCTAAGATACCTAGCATACCTGTCAGCCAAAAGGTGGCTGTATGGGGTACATCAGTAATCATGCCGTGAATACGCATCATATTACGGGTCTGATATTCCTGAATAATTGTACCTGCAATATAGAAAAGGACGAATTTAATCATCGCATGGCTATACATATGCAGCATTACTGCTTTTAAGGAGAGTGCGGAAAAGGCACCGATGCCGGCAACCATAATACCTATGTTCTCCATAGAGGAATAAGCCAAAAGACGCTTCACGTCACGCTGTACAACAACGAAAGGCACAGCAATAGCAACAGTCAGTACAGCAAAGAACAGCAACATATTACCGATTAAAGCACTACCTGCTGTAGGTAGCAGGATAACCAGATTACGGAATAAAACATAAATCGCACAACTGCATAAAGCACCGCTAAGCATACCGCTAGTTAAGGACGGTGCTTCAGCATAAGCATCCGGAAGCCAAGTATGCATAGGAGCCATACCTGCCTTCGTACCGTAGCCGATAACGATAAAGAAAAGTGCCAGACGTGTCAAGGCCGGATCTAATAAGGCTGCATTTTGGTGCAGATAAAGCCAGCTCAAGGGTTTTTCCATACCCAACGCATCAATCTGTGCATAATACAAAATCAAAGTACCTAAAAGAGCCAGGCAGATGCCGACAGTGCAGACCATAATATATTTCCAAGTAGCCTCTAAAGCGGCACGGGTAAATTTAAAGGAGATGAGCAAAGCTGAAATTAAAGTTGTAGCTTCAATTGCAACCCACATCAAGCCAAGATTTTTAACCAAAAGGACAATAAACATGGTCCAGCAGAAAAGCTGCATCAAGGCAAAATAACGACCTGTCTGCAACTGCTCACCCTTTAAAACACCGCAGCGTTCTTCCCTTGTCAGATAAGAGCGCGCTGTCCAGCTGGCTGCTAAATACAATGTAGTAATGATAAGCAAAACCCAACAGCTTAACGCATCAATATAAAAATAATCATCAACATAAGGTGCGGACGGTTCAAAATTTGCTACTAACAAACCAACGCTGACACCTACAGCTGTCGCAGTCAGACGATGGAGCCAATGCAGAATATTATTGGAAAAGCCGCACACTAATGCCAATACCGCACACAATGGCGGCAGACACAGTAAAATCAAGATATATGTCAGCATAATTCACCTTAACCTTTCAGCTTATCCAAAACATTGGTATCGGTAGTCTTAAAGGAAAGACGCAGTCTGGAGGTTAAGATTACCAAAATAACCACGGCAATAAGCACATCCAAAAAGATACCCAGTTCAATAATCAGCGGCAATCCTTCTGTCATAATCAGACCCAAAAGATAGATACCGTTTTCCATGGTAATCAAACCTATCATCTGCATAATGGCACGGCTGCGCATTACAATCAAAGTCAGTCCGGTCATAATCATAAACATAGATGTTGCCAAAATATCGCGTCCCAAAGCTTGGGGAAGCAAGCCATCCAGCACCATATAGCTTAAAGCCAGACTACCTGCAGAAAAAGCAGTGGAATAGTTAACATTACTGTCGCTGACAATTTCGCGTTCATCACGCAATTGACGTACCACACGTAAAATAGCATAAGGAATAAAGATTACCTTAACCCCGATGGTCAAAAGTCCTGGTAGCCAGCCATGTAAGCCACCACCATGACTTAAACCCACAACAAGACAGGCTGCAGCAATCAAGGCAGACTGTACGCTAAGGCACAAAGTAGCACGACGTAATTCGCTAAAGCGTGTCTGTAAGAAGACGATAAACATTAAACTTACTACTAAATATTCCATCGTTACCTCCTTACTGTGCTACCACTGCCAATAAAAGCATTAAGCCGGCAGCCGCCAAATACACACGCACTTTAAATAAACGCATTTTATTATTCAAAGTTTCTACCACGCTAACAGCTGCAGCACTTAATAATAGTTTCAGTACCACAGGCAAATCTAAGGGCAGATACAGCATGGAAAATAAAACTAAAAAAATCAACAGTTTCAATTGACTCGCCCAATGAATCAAAGCCAGCAGACGACCGGAGTATTCCAATGTCATACATTCGTGAATCATGGTTAATTCCAAATGTGTATCAGGATTATCCACAGGAATACGACTATTTTCGGCCAACAGCACCAAAAAGAAAGCGATACAGGTCAATACACCGGCTACAGTTAAATTAACTTCATCAAAACGCAGACTCATGCCATTTAAAGAAGTACTACCTGTATGCAGAAAGTTGGACATAATCGCCAGCATAATCACCGGCTCAACGAAGGCTGCTACATACACTTCACGGCTACCACCCATACCACCAAAAGCAGTAGCTGCATCCATAGAAGATACGGCCATAAAGAAACGGCCTAAAGCCAAAATATAGACGAATACGAAAACATCGCCAATGCCGGCAGAGGCAGAGAAAAAACTTGGCAACATCACTGCCGCAATCAAGGTAGTTACAAAGTATACACATGGTGCTAAACGAAAAATCCCACTGGTATACGGTGTAATAATAGTCGGCTTACGCCACCATTTATAAATATCATAATACTCCTGCCAAATACTGGAGCCCACTCTATTTTGTAACAGAGCTTTCAGCTTTTTGATAATACCGCTGATACAGGGAGCAATCAATAACAATAATATTGCTTGCAGGAAGCAGAAGCCTAAATTTAATAATTGATTCTGCAATTCGCTCATTTATACAACGCCCCCCACACTAACACGATAATCATTGCCGCCATAACATAGGCTACATACAAACGCACACTGCCCTGCTGCATACGGCGCAGGAAGGCAGAGATTTTTACAAAATGCTGTTGGAACGGTACGTAAAGCTTTTCGGTAATCATATCAGGAATCTCCAGACGATAAGATAATAAACGACCGAAATATGCATGGTCCTTACGCATATAGCTTACCTGACGTTTGGGCTTGAGCATATAGTCAAAAGCACGGCGGACAGGCTTACTAAAACCGGTAGCAGAATACTGCTGACGAGCAGTCGGATAAGTACCACAGTTCCAAGTAACATCCTTTTCAACACAGCTACCTGCAGTACACAGATAAACCAATCCCCCGACAACAACTACTAACAACAACAGCAAAAGAGGATTAAAGCCTGCCATATTGCCACTTAAATTCCACGCCAAGGCACCATTGCTTACAACAAAATCAGACGGCAGCTTCAAGGCTGTACAAACAACCTGAACCACAGGCAAAGGATAAATGCCGCACACTAATACTAAAATACTAGAAAGTCCCATTGCCAAAAGCATGAAGAAATCAGCTTCATGTGCTTGCTCAATCAGCTCACTGCGAGCACGTCCCAAGAAGGTAATACCGAAGAAACGCACAAAACAACCCAAGGCCAACGCACCGGTAAAGCCTAAGAAGATAAAAGACAAGGCAGTCCACAAGCGGATATCCTGTGCTATACAGCTTTTCGCCAGAGTAATAAAGCTTTGCAAAACAAACCATTCACCGACAAAGCCATTAGTCAGAGGCACTGCTGCCAAAGCCAAGGAACCGACAAAGGTAAAAGCAGCCGTATAAGGCATTTTCTTAGCCAGACCGCCGAAAAGCTCGATATTTTTACTGCCCGTACCATGCATGATACTGCCGGCACTCATGAACATCAGCACCTTCATAATGCTATGGTTAAAGGCGTGTACTAAGGCCGCCACAAAGCCCAAAAAATACCAATTGCCGTCAACAGTCAAATGTAACAGCATACCGCAGCCGAAAGCAGCAAAAATAACGCCCATATTTTCCACAGAAGAATAAGCCAAAATACGTTTAATATCTGTTTCCATTTGGGCATATAAAACACCTAGGAACGCAGATACTACACCCACCATCATCACAATGATGCACCACCAATAATTCCAGTCAGGCAAAAAGCTGAACATAAAACGACCGAAGCCGTACAAAGCGATTTTCAGCATCACACCACTCATTACTGCTGAAACATGACTTGGTGCAGCAGGATGCGCTTTCGGCAGCCAAACGTGCAGCGGTACCAAACCTGCCTTTAAGGCAAAACCGATAAAGGCACAGGCAAAGACTAAATGTTGCCAACTGCTATCTAAAGTATTATTAGCTAAATCAGCAAAGGCAAAGGAAGTGCTTCCTGCACCGAGGAGCAGAAAAGCAATCATAATCGCTGCTGTTCCCAAAGAAGTCATAACTAGATACTGATAAGCGGCAGACCAGGTAGAACGCTTTTCACATTCATGATTTACCAGCATAAAGGAGGATACAGCCATGATTTCCCAGAACAACAAAAAGCTAAAGCCATCTCCTGCTAAAAGCACCAACACCATAGAGAGAATAAAAAGGCTCCACATACCGCCTAATAGACGCAGACGGCTGCCCTCATAGCTTTTAGCATAACCAAGAGCATAAATACTGGCAATAGTACCGGCGATACCTGTTAACAAAAGGAAAATCGCACTCCAATTATCACATGCCAAGGAATAAGAACCCCATACTAAGAAAGAAGGCTCTACAGCATTCCACAGCTGTAAACCGGCAGCGTACGCTATAATCGCCGAGCCCACGCCTGTTGCCCCATTGGCCAACCAATGAGCAGAACGTTGTAAGCTATGCGGAAACAGCAGGGTCAGTACGCCTATGCTATAACAAAGTATAGCCATTAAAAACATTTCCATTTCATCACCTACACTTACACATAATTGTTGCAGCTTATTCACATTTTCGCCATTATTGTGATATTATATCATATTTATGTTAGCCATAGCATAAACTTGACGTAAAAACTTTAGTAAAAGCAATAACGACAGATTATAGAAGAAAACAAACAAAAAGAAAAGAGCCATTACGGCAGACTTTGCTGCCAATAATGGCTCTAAAATTCAATAATTTATGCTGTTAACCGATCCAAGAACCAAGGTTGCTGCGACGTGTCACAGCTTGCTCCTTGCTTACCTCGACAGTCTCCGGAGTATAAAGCAGTAACTCATCATTAATGACGGAAACATGAGCTTCAGCAATGTAAGCTACGCCATTGAGATAATCAAAAATGCGATTTTTCACTTCAACATCCACTGCTTCAAAAGAAATCATGACAGCACTTCCCTGTAACAAGGAATCTGCATATTCACGTACATCCATAAAGCTTTTCGGAGTGCGAACGATAATATTTAAATGACCGGTTTTCAGCAAACGCGGGCCAACATATTCTTCTTCCCTTGCTTCTTCAGAAGCATCTGTAAAAAATCTCATTACATTTAAATCCATGGCTTCTGCCTCCAAACTCAAAAAACTGTAATAAAGCCTATATTCGTCACTAATAAGCATTTCTCCTGCCTATTACGCATATTTTAACAAACTTTGACAAACATGTCAAAGAAATTAAAATTATTCACACAAATTACAAATTATGACTAATTACATAGTAGCGTTTTTCATACGGCCACGCATTTTACCGCGTTCCAGACGGTCAAGGATTTTCTTACGCATACGAATAGATTTCGGAGTAACCTCTACCAGTTCGTCGTCGTTGATGTGTTCCAGAGCTTGTTCCAGAGAGAAGGTACGAGGCGGAATCAGGCGGATAGCGTCATCACTGCCGGAAGCACGCATGTTGCTGACATGTTTCTTTTTGCACGGGTTAACGTCCATATCATCTTCACGGCTGTTTTCACCAACCAATTGGCCTTCATAGATTTTTTCCGCAGGAACAACGAACATGGTACCACGTTCTTGAGCATTACCGATACCGTAGGAAGTGGTTTCACCGGTTTCAAAAGCAACCAAGCTGCCACGAGTACGTCCGGGAATTTCGCCTTTATAATCTTCATAACCTGCAAATACATGGTTCATGATACCGTTACCTTTAGTATCGGTCAGGAATTGGTTACGGAAGCCAATCAATCCACGAGCAGGAATCTTGAATTCCATACGCAGATAGCCGGCCATTTCAGTCATATTTTGCAGTTCAGCTTTACGCAGACCCAAAGCTTCCATTACAGGACCCATGAAATCTTGCGGTACGTCTACAGTCAATGCTTCCATAGGTTCGAGCAAGGTACCGGTTTCATCACGATGCATGATTACTTTCGGTTTACCAACTTGCAGTTCAAAGCCTTCACGACGCATGGTTTCAATCAATACGGACAAATGCAGTTCGCCACGACCAGAAACCTTGTAAGCATCAGGGCTTTCAGTTTCTTCAACACGCATGGAAACGTTAGTTTTTACTTCTTTAAACAGACGGTCACGCAGATGACGGCTGGTTACGAATTCGCCTTCACGACCTGCAAAAGGACTGTTGTTAACATAGAACAGCATGGACAGAGTCGGTTCGTCGATTTTGATACCCTTCAGAGCTTCCGGATTTTCTTTATCAGCAATGGTATCACCGATATTAGCATCTTGCAGACCGATCAGAGCAACGATATCGCCGGCAGCAACTTCATCAACTTCTACACGTTTCAAGCCTTGATATGTGTACAGACGACCGATTTTACCTGCACGGTTACCGGATTCGTCCATCAAAGTGATGTTTTCGCCGTTATGGATAGTACCACGAACAACGCGACCTACAACGATACGGCCTACATAATCATCATAATCCAGGGTATTTACCAGCATTTGCAACGGTGCTTCAGTATCTACTTCAGGAGCAGGAATGTTTTCCAGAATTACTTTGAACAGCGGTTCCAGAGTAGTGCTTTCTTCGTCCATGGACAGTTTAGCAATACCATTACGAGCAGAAGCCAGAACTACCGGGAATTCTAATTGTTCTTCGTCTGCATCCAATTCGATGAACAGATCCAGAACTTCGTCGATTACTTCATCAACACGTTGGTCAGGACGGTCGATTTTATTGATAACAACAATCGGTTTCAGATGTTGTTCCAGAGCTTTACGCAGAACGTATTTTGTTTGCGGCATCGGTCCTTCATAAGCGTCAACCAGCAGCAATACGCCATCAACCATGGTCAATACACGTTCAACTTCGCCACCAAAGTCAGCATGGCCAGGAGTATCCAGAATGTTGATTTTTACGCCATCATGCATTACAGCAGTGTTCTTGGACAAAATGGTGATACCACGTTCACGTTCCAGTGCATTGGAGTCCATGACACGTTCTTCAACACGTTCATTAGCACGGAAAACACCGCTTTGTTTCAGCATTGCATCAACCAGAGTAGTTTTACCATGGTCAACGTGGGCAATAATCGCTATATTACGAATATCGTTTCTAATCATTATTATTATTCTCTCCTCACTTATACTCACTTTAAAGACAAGAAAAAGGATGCTTGTCAAATGCATCCTTCTATAGTATTACTAAAACATTATATTCTTTTTCGTTTTCTATGTCAATGACATATTGTATTAAGCTTTACAAAAACATTGATTTTTTATCAAAATTATGCAAATTACGGCTCAAATCAAGAAAAATCGGCCTAAACCTTTCCCTCAAAAAGTTTAAGCCGATAAAAATTTCTTTTATAATTAACAATCTTTATATCTAAATTTTACCCATTTACAAATCTTTAAACATTTCATACATATACTTACGCAGCTTCTCGACCTTCTTGCGAATCTGTACAGCCTTGAGACCATCGCGAGCCACAATCTGCTCGATTTTTGCACGCTGCTGCAGATAATCGTTTTCGACAGATTTCAAATAAGCACGCAACTCCAATGCCGCAGGTTCAGCAGTAACAACATCGGATTCGTGAATCTGCCAATTATTGCCACTAATTTCAACACAATCGCCGAAATGCGGAATATAAGTCGCCGTACCCAGGTTACGTCCCAGGGAATCTGCCAAGGCCATGGAGGCGTCAATCTCACCATGAGTTACGAAAAATGCACGAGGAACTTTAGGCATACCGCCAAACCAAGCTAACAACTGCTGTTTATCCGCATGGGCGGAAAAGCCCTTCATATTATAGATAGTAGCGTTAACGCTAATAGTTTCACCCATGATTTTAACCTTACGGGCACCTTCGATAATCTGACGTCCCATAGAGCCTTCAGCCTGATAACCGGCAAAAACAACAGCACTATCCTCTCGCCACAGATTATGCTTCAAATGGTGCAAGATACGTCCTGCATCCGCCATACCGCTGGCAGAAAGGATAATCTTACTACCGGGAGTATCGTTAATCGCCATGGATTCCTGCGGTGTAGCTGTAAAATGCAGATTGCTCATTGATACTAAGCGTCTACCCTGCATTTCGTATAAAGCACGTGCTTCCTCATCATATTCAGCAGGATTAGTCATAGTAATCTGCGTAGCCTTGTTGGCCATCGGACTATCTACATAAATAGGAATTTCCGGAATCTTACCTTCTGCCTGCAGTTTTTGGAAATAATACAGCAGTACTTGAGTACGCCCGACAGCAAAAGCAGGAATGATTACATTGCCTCCCTTTTCCACAGTACTGTTAATTATTTTCGCTAATTCTGCTTCCTTATCGTAAACTTCATGAATGCGATTCCCATATGTTGATTCAGTGATTACAAAGTCGACAGCGCCTAGATTAGCAGGATCTTCGATAATCGGCTGATTAGGCTGACCAATATCGCCGGTAAATAATAACCTTGTAGTTTTATCTGTTTCCTTCACTGTTACTTCCACAAAAGCAGAACCGAGGATATGACCTGCCACCTTAAAAATAACATTAATACCGGGTACTACCTGAAACTCCTGATTAAAATCATGAATGCGTAAATGGGTCATCGTTCTCGCCGCATCATCTACTGTAAATAACGGCTCTACCCATTTTTTACCTGCACGCATACCCTTACGGTTTGCCAGCTCGGCATCCCCTTCTTGGATATGTGCACTATCAGGAAGTAAAATACTACATAATTCCTGCGTCGATTTAGTCGCATGAATTGGTCCTTGGAAGCCCTCTTTCACAAGCTTCGGCAATAAACCGCTATGGTCCACATGGGCATGAGTCAGAACTACAGCTTCAATATCACCAGGATTAAACAAAAATTCCTTTTCGTTAAAAGCCTTGACTAGCTTAGAACCTTGGAACATACCGCAGTCTACCAAAATTTTGTGCCCACCTGTTTCCATAAGATAGCAGGAACCGGTGACGGTACGAGCAGCACCCAAAAATGTAATTTTCATAAAGCAAGCCCCCATTCATTTAAGATTATATAATCAACCATACTAAATAGTTACCGCTTATTTTCTAGATATATAATTCTACATCAGCAATGTAAACTCCTTGCTAAAATTATGGTCAAAGTGTAATCTTTTAGATAAATATGGCATAAGTTTTATGCAAAGTGCATAAAAAAGCAAAAACCGCCACACCTAAGTATGACGGTTAAATTATGCATTTAAATAGAGATTATCTGTTTCTCAACCATGGCGGAATGTCGGTGCCCGGAGAAAAAGAGGTTCTAGCCCTCGGAACATCTTCACTTTGAGCAGATTGTTTCGGCGGATAATTAGTAGCATAAGCAGGTCTTTCAGTAGCAGGATTCTTCTTTTCGAAACCGGTTGCGATAACAGTTACGCGGATTTCGTCTTCCAAAGATTCATCGATTACTGCACCAAAGATTATGTTAGCGTTAGGATCTGCAGCATCAGTAATGATTTGAGAAGCTTCAGTAACATCGAACAAAGATAATTCCTTACCACCTGTGATATTAAAGAGAACACCTTGAGCACCTTCGATGGATGCTTCCAGTAACGGACTCTTAATAGCCATTTCCGCAGCTGCCTTAGCGCCACCCTCGCCTTTAGCAGTACCGATACCCATGAGAGCGCTGCCTGCATTAGACATAATGGTTTTTACGTCGGCAAAGTCGGCATTAATCAAACCAGGAACACCAATCAAATCAGAAATACCTTGTACACCTTGACGCAGTACGTCATCGGCAATACGGAAGGCTTCTAACATAGAAGTGCGGCGATCTATAACTTGCAGTAAGCGATCATTAGGAATAGTAATTAAAGTATCTACTTTTTCTTTCAGATTAACAATACCATTTTCTGCTTGGTTTAAACGTCGTCTGCCTTCAAACATAAACGGTTTGGTTACTACACCGACAGTCAGTGCGCCAACCTCTTTCGCACATTCGGCAACAACGTGTGCAGCACCGGTACCGGTACCACCGCCCATGCCGGCAGTTACGAAAACCATATCGGCACCTTTCAGTGCTTCTACGATTAAGTCACGGGTTTCTTCCGCAGCTTTTTCGCCGATTTCAGGATTAGCACCTGCGCCTAGACCTTTAGTCAGCTTCTCGCCGATTTGGATTTTAGTCTCTGCTTTAGAAAGCAGTAATGCTTGAGCATCACAGTTTACAGCAATAAATTCTACACCGCGTACATCTGCGGTAATCATTCTGTTAACAGCGTTATTGCCGCCGCCGCCAACACCGATAACCTTGATATTGGCAAGATTATCAAATCTTGTTTCTACATCGTCAAACATATTTGCCATTATTGCACGTCCCCCTTACTGCTGGGTATCTTTAGTAAATAAAATAAGTTATTTTTGTAGTGTTCAACACACTAGTATAATTTTCCTGCTAAACGAGAAAAATTTCTATGTTTTTACTTCAAAAATTATACTATTTAATTGTTTTTACTTATATATATATTATTTTTTCATATATAATCTTCTGACGATTGCCAGATTTTGGAAAACACGCATACCGAAAATCAAAATAGCAACCATATAAAGATCTATGCCCAACATATTACCGGCATAACATAAGAACGCGGCTAAAATACCATTGATAAAAAAACCGGAAATAAAGATTTCAGTATCATAATTGCCATCCATAGAAGCACGGACACCACCAAGCACAGCATCAAGGCCGGCCATAACAGCTACAGCCAAAAGACGTGCATATTGCGGTGGCAAGCTAAAGGGACAATAGATACCGGCTAAAACACCGATAAGCAGACCAACTGCTGCATAAGCAATCATTATTTCTGTCCCTCCTTCGCTTTGACAACCTTAGCATATTCAAAATTACGTGGGCTATTAAGTGCAGGAATATGAACTTTATCGTTTGTCTTAATTTTAACCTGAATTCCCCAAAATTCAAAGGTTTCGACAACGCCGCCACGCAGACGCAGAGCGCTGGTCAAATTTTTAGGATTACCGATAGCTTTAATTACATAGGGAGGAGCACTACGCACATTATTTACGGAAACAGTCGGTCCCGCACAACGTACCTCGGTAGTAGCAACGATACGCTGATCATTAATTGAAATAGCCTCTGCACCTGCTGCACAAAGTTCATTCAGCACACGCAGCAAATCTTCATCATGGATGATATACAAATTCGGATTTTCATTAGCGGAGCGTGCCAAATTGCTATCATCTAAAACGATTTCCACACCTTCGCCTTCCACATCAGTACTACCGGCCAAAATATTGAGTCTTTCCATACCGGAGTCGGTGGCTGCACCGGCACCATGCTTACGGAGTGCTTCAATTTCATCTAACAGCTGTTTGTTTTCGGCCTGCATGATTTTCAAGCGTTCAGATAAGTCTTCAACCCTATCCATACGGATAGTTCTTTGCTGTTCAGTACTTTTATACTGTACGGACAACATAAACCCCAAGACCATGAAGACAACGCCTACCAAAATCTTGCCTTTGACATCCATAGTAAATATTTGATTCATTTTATTCCCTCATAATTTCTAACATATATTATTGTTTTAATTTAATATATGGTTTGGCAAATTTCAAATTAATGTATTCAGCCTTAATATTTTTATTTTTTATTTCATTAAAGACTGTCATAAATAAGTGAGCCTTATCAGGAAGCTCGCTGACTGTACCAAGCAATACCGGTAAACTGCTACGCATTCGCAAAGTTACCTGCTGCTTATCATCAACGGCTATTTCCGAAATACGGTTTCTAGCATCTCCATCCAGCTTATGTAAAAAAAATAGTATGTGCATAACGCCGGAACTACTGATTTTATCGCCTAAATAAACATTACCGCATTTCAAGCCTGTAACTAAGGGAGCCTGCGAATCAGGAATGCCTGTCGTTACCTTCATTACCAGACCATCGTAATCAACCTGCAGATAACTGCGATAGGAATTAGCTACATATAAGGCCGGCACACGTTCCTCTACCGATACATTAACAGTGGCCGGAAAGCTATAGCGTACTGCAGCATTCTGAAAACGAATATCATGAGAAAGTGCTTCCTGTACTCTACTTAACGAAGCATTAAAAAGATTAAATGGCTCAGGACTTCCGGATAGGCGGATAATATCTGCCTGTGTCAGCTGCTGGCTGCCGGAAATATTAATAGAACCAAAAGCAAAGCCCGGCTGATGGATATATTCCCATCCCTTAACCGCACCCGTGCATACAACTGCCAGCGTGACAATAAGGCGCAGCAGACGCATGCGTTTTTGCCTACGATGCGCACGTAAACGCTCCCGTAAAGTCGCCATGCTGCTACACCTCCGTCAACTAAATTATTTTGCACTCAGCAAAATCTTTTCGCACAAATCAGGGAAGCTGATGCCTACAGCTGCAGCAGCCTTCGGCACCAAGCTAGTAGCAGTCATGCCAGGAACGGTATTAGCCTCCAAAACATAACCTTGGCCGTTTTCATCCAACATAATATCTACGCGGGCAACACCTCTCAGGCCCAGAACCTTATAGGTTTTCTTAGCCAAATCTTGTACATGCTCAGTGATTTTTTCATCAAGAGGTGCCGGGCAATGATAATCAGTAGCACCCTTGGTGTATTTGGAGTGGAAATCGTAAGCACCGGAATGAGGAGCAATCCAGATAACGGGCAGCGGCTTCGGTTCGCCGTTTTCTTCCATCATAGCAACAGTCAGTTCTTTGCCTTTGATACATTCTTCAACTAAAACATTTTCGGAATAGCTGAAAGCATCTTCCAGAGCAGGAACGATTTCTTCTTCAGTTTTCGGAATAACTACACCAATGCTGGAACCTTGGGTTGCAGCTTTGATAACAACAGGCAGACCGAATTCAGCAACGATTTTCTTTTGCAGCTCAACTAAATCTCCTGCCTCACGTTTATTGATAATCAAGGAACGCGGAGTAGAAATACCTGCGGATAACAGGAAACGTTTAGTAGCAGATTTATCCATGCCGACAGCACTTGCCAATACGCCGCTACCGGTGTAAGGAATACCTGCTGCTTCTAACAAGCTCTGCATTCTGCCGTCTTCGCCATATTTACCATGTACTGCATTGAAAACAACTTTAGCATTCATAGCATGCAGCAGTTGCAGTAAATGTTCAGGAACCAATTCCAGTTCTTTAGCATCATAGCCTTTTTCACGCAGTGCAGCGGCAATTGCAGCACCGGTTACACGGGAAATATCCGCTTCAGAGGACGGACCGCCTAAAACAACAGCAACTACATCATTTTTTTTCATGATTAATCCCTCTCCAATTCTCTAACTAATTCTTCGCCTACTTTAAAGACGTCACCTGCACCGATGGTCATTACCAAATCGCCGCTTTGAACATGAGTTTCTAAATATTCTTCAACCTTGCTCAGCTTAGGAATATATTTAACATTCAAACCCAAAGCCGCTTGCACGCCTTCAGCTAACTTTTCACTAGAGATGCCTTCAATAGGTGCTTCACCTGCAGAATAAATATCGGTCAAAATAAGCTCATCACAGCCTGTAAAGCATTGACAGAATTCATCAAATAAAAGCTGGGTGCGAGTATAACGATGGGGCTGGAATACGCACAAAAGACGATTAGGTTTAGTTTGGCAGGCAGCCTTTAAGGTTACGCCGATTTCTGTGGGATGATGTGCATAGTCATCAACTACCCAAACACCTTTAACCTTACCTTTAGTTTCAAAACGACGTTTTGCACCGCCGAATTTACTCAAAGAGGCTAAAATAGAGTCAGTAGCAATACCCATTTCACGAGCAGCCGCAAAAGCACCCATGGAGTTAAGAACATTGTGTCTGCCTGGAACAATCAGGTGCACATCGGTTAAAAACTCACCATGATAATACAGCTTATAACTAGTGCCGTCAACACCATAAACAATATCACGAGCAGTATAATCAGCATCTTCACCTTCCATACCATAGGTAATTACAGTTTGGTCGGTTTCTTCTGCCAGACGACGTACTTTAGCGTTATCGACACACAACACAGCTTTACCGCCGGCTTTAATATTACTCAAAAATTGTTTGAAAGCTTGATAAATATTTTCTTCAGTACCATAATGGTCCAGATGGTCATCTTCGATATTAGTTACAACAGCCAAATACGGATGGAATTTCAGGAAAGAACCATCACTTTCATCAGCTTCCGCTACTACAAAACGACCTAAACCGTTACGTGCATTACCGCCTAAGCTGCTAACCTCGCCGCCGATAATAATGGTCGGATCGATATCTCCCTCTGCGGAAATGCAGGAAATCATAGCACTGGTAGTGGTTTTACCATGAGCACCTGCTACGGCTACACCATCAGCAGCATTTAAAATTGCTGCCAGCACATCACTGCGATGCAGCACCGGAATACCTTGAGCTCTAGCAGCTGCCAGCTCAGGATTATTCTCATGAATAGCAGTAGAAATAACAACAGCATCAGCACCGTCAACCTGACAAGCATCATGACCCATGAATACCATTGCACCTTCTTCAGCCAGATGTGCGGACATATGACCTGCATTAAGATCAGAGCCTGTAACATCATAGCCGCGTTTCAGCAATACATAAGCAATTGCGCTCATGCCTGCTCCGCCGATACCGATAAAATGTATATTATGCAAATTTGCCAATTTATTTTCAGTCACAAAATAGCCTCCCTTATTTTTTGATTAAGGCAAGTGCCTCACGTGCAATAACCTCTGCGGCTTGCGGACGACCTAAGGCTTGAGCAGCTGTCTGCATTTTCTGCAATTCGCTTTCATGCAGTATGAAATGCTCAATCGCCTCTAAAATAACTTCGCCCGTCAGTTCTTTATCAAGAATTACTTTCGCTGCTCCACTGCTTTCCACGGCACGAGCATTAAACTCCTGATGGTTAGCAGTAGCATAAGGATAAGGAACTAATACAGAGGGAACGCCTTTAGCCATCAGCTCAGCTAAGCCGATAGCACCGGCACGGAAGACTGCAAGGTCGGCAGCAGCAAGAGCTACAGGCATATTATGCAGGTAAGGCTTGATGATGATGTTATCTTCAACACCGCCGCGTTTCTTGATTTCTTCCATATACTTTTTATAATTGACGTCGCCTGTTGCGTGCAAAACCTGTACATCATGACGTCCGGAAAGAGCGATTTCTGCTTCTAGCATCGCTTCATTAATGCTACGGGCACCACGACTACCACCGGAAACAAGAACAGTTTTCTTCTTCGGATCCAAACCAAGCTCCTGGAGTGCTTCAGCACGTGTATGCTCTAAAATTTCGCTGCGAATAGGATTACCGGTATATTGTACCTCTGCTTTTCCTTTAAAGAATTGCTTTGCTTCTTTATAGCCTAAAAATACCTTTTTCACATAATGCGATAAAATCTTATTGGTAACACCCGGCATAGCATTCTGTTCCTGAATACAGGTAGGAATACCGTGAAGAGCAGCCATGAAAACAATCGGACCACAGACATAACCGCCGGTGCCGATAACTAAATCAGGCTCCTCCTTGCCGATAATGCGATAAGCATCCCATAAACCGCTGAGCAGCTTAACACCGCTGCGTAAGGTGTCCAAGCTCAAACTGCGTTTAAAACCGGCAACCTCAATAAATTTCAGTGGGTAACCGTAACGGGGAATAATATCCTTTTCCAAACCTTGTTTAGTACCGACAAAGCAGATTTCTGCCTCGGGGTGTAATTTTTTAATTTGGTCGGCAATAGTCAGGGCAGGATAAATATGACCGCCGGTACCACCACCGGAAAGTATGACCTTCACTTGTCTTCTCCTCCATTAAATGAGAGATTTTACTAACTCTTTAAAGCATCTGCCACGCTCAGGATAGTTCTTGAACATATCGAAAGAAGAGCAGGCAGGAGAAAGCAGAACAACCTGTGGCTCATGTGCTAATTCGTAAGCTTTATGTACAGCATCGGCAAAAGTGTCTACTTTAACGATGTTCGGTACACCACAAGCAACAGCTGCTTTGTAGAAACGTTCTTTAGCTGCACCCAGCAAAATCAATACGTCTACCTTTTCTTTAATCAAATTCATCATCGGCTCCAATTCGGTCATTTTATCATGACCACCTGCCAGAAGGATAATATGACCTTCCGGGAAAGCCTCTAAAGCTTTAATAGTAGAATCAGTATTAGTAGCCTTAGAATCGTTATAATACGGTACACCTTTAATAGTAGCAACATATTCCAGACGATGTTCAATGCTGCGGAAATTGCGCAGCACGTCAGCCATATCAGCAACGGATACGCCGGCAAAATAACCGCAGGCAATTGCTGCTAATACATTTTCTTCATTATGACCACCAAATAAATGTAGGTCTTTAATATTGCAGACAACCTCTGTTGTATTATTCCATTTTATCACAAAATCACCGTTTTGCATAAAAACGCCTTGTGCCAAAGCAGTCTTTCTGCTGAAATAGCAGATTTGAGCTTTGCTGTCAGCAGCCCAGGTGCGGACAACAGGATCATCATAATTCAAAACAGTAACCTGCTCCTTGGTCTGGTGATAGAAAATATGCTTTTTCGCTTCACCATAAGCTTCCATAGTATAGTGACGCTCCAGATGATCCGGAGTTAAGTTTAAAACAACTGCGATATCAGGAGCGAACGTAGTTGCTTTTTCCAATTGAAAGCTGCTCAGCTCAGCAGCCATCCAACCATCAGCAGGCAGATTTTCTACCTCCTTGGACAAGGCCAAGCCGATATTACCGCCGACTGCAGATTTTACCGGCAGACGTTTCAACATTTCGCCGACAATGGTGGTAGTAGTCGTTTTACCGTTAGTACCGGTAATAGCTGCCATATGACCAGCGTATAAACGATATGCTAACTCAACTTCACTAATTACCTCCAGTCCTGCTGCTTCCGCTGCTAAAACATTGGGGTTATCGCAGGGAACACCGGGAGAAAGGACCATCATCTTAGTAGCAGCAAACAGCATGGGTAGTTTTTCTGCTCCTATAACTAAATTGCCGCCGACGGAAACCATTGCTTCAGTAGTTTCATCATCTAGCTGGCATGGAGTATCATTATATAAATATACTTCTTGTCCTCTTTTGGCCAATACCTGTACAGCACCACGGCCGCTGATACCGGCACCATAAACAACTACAGCTTCTTGCTTCATAATTCCAAGAATGCCTCCTCTATTATTATCCTGTCATGCAGGAAGAAAACAAATTACAGAATAGTACGTACCCACAGCCAGAAGCCCAGTGCAGATAACAGACAGCTGACAAAGGTAAATACATACACAACCTTAACCTCATTCCAGCCACCTAATTCAAAATGATGGTGCAGCGGGGACATACGGAAAATGCGTTTGCCACCGGTCAGACGGAAATAAGTTACCTGCATGATAACGGACAGAGCCTCGGCAACATAAACGCCGCCAATGATGACTAAAAGCAATTCCGTTTTAGTCAACAGTGCCAGTGCAGCAATACCGCCACCTAAAGCCAAACTGCCTGTGTCGCCCATAAATACTTGTGCAGGATTACGATTAAACAGTAAAAAGCCTAAGCAGGCACCATTAACGGCCAAGGCAAAACCGCACAAATCATACATACCTTGCAGGAAAGCAATGCCTGCGAAAGCAAAGGTTACAGGTAAGGTTACAAAGGAAGCCAAACCGTCCAGACCATCAGTCAGATTAACAGCATTGGTAGTACCTACTAACAACAAGAAAGCCAATACATAGTAACCCCAGCCCAAGTCGATAACAGTATCAAGACCAGGAATCCACAGATTGGTATTTTGAATATGGGTTTCAGCAAAGTACACATAAGCACCTGCTAAAATAAACTGCAATAAAAATTTCTGCTTAGCAGTTAAGCCCAAGTTACGTTTCATAACAACCTTAATATAGTCATCGATAAAGCCGATTACTGCATGACCTAAAGTCAACAGCAGGGCAATCAATACATATGGAGAAAAAGATTGCCAGAACAAAGCCAAAACAATGGCTACCAGCATCATCAGGCCACCCATGGTAGGTGTACCACTTTTTTTCATATGACTAGCAGGTCCGCAATCACGAATGGATTGGCCGAATTTTAATTTGTGCAGAAACGGAATCAGGATAGGTCCAATCGCAGCACAAATAATGAAAGCTGTAATCGGCACAGCAACTAATTTTAACATCTTTTTCCCCCATTACTCCTTAGGAATATATATTCCCGGATTTAGCTTATTTCGTTATTTAAAAAGCTCCAGCATTTTATCTACATGCATGGAATTAGAGCCCTTGAGCAGAATGATATCTCCGGCATCTGCCAATAAGCGCAGATGGTTGGCTGCTTCATGACGGTCTGCACAGTGCAAGGTTTGACCACCTGCTTGAGCAACCTCATCGGAAATATAAGCAGCTTCTTCTCCATATGTCAGCACATAATCCACACCATATTGTACGGCCCATTTACCGACACGTCGATGTGCTTCTTCACTAATAGCGCCTAACTCCAGCATATCTGCCAGAACAGCAATAGTGCGTGCTTTACCATGAGAAGCCTTTTTAGCTTCTGCTAAGGTTTTCAACGCTGCCTCCATAGAAGCAGGACTAGCATTATAAGCATCATTGATGAAAGTGATTTCACCGATATAGATAATCTCCTGACGGCTACCGGTTAAACGGGCAGTGCTTAATGCTTTTGCACTATCCTCCATCGGTACACCATAGCAGGCAGCACCGGCAATAGCGGACAAAGCATTATAAACGTTATGCTCACCGATTAATTGCAAATGTACCTTCACGCTTTTACCGCTGGCTTTTTCCGTACAGATAAAGGTAGTACCCAAAGCAGAGGTTTCAATTTCACTGCCACGATAATCGCAGTTTTCACCTAAGCCAAAAAAAACAACCTTCGCCTGAGTTTTATCAGCAGCCTTTAAAACATAGCTGTTATCGCCGTTCAAAACAGCAAAACCAGCTTTAGGTAGATTCTCAACGATTTCACTTTTCGCCTTCCCGATATTTTCCATGCTGCCTAAAAGTTCCATGTGAGTTTCACCCACATTAGTAATTAAACCGCTATCAGGTTCAGCAATTTTGCACAGCTCCGCAATCTGTCCTAAGCCGCGCATGCCCATTTCTACAACAGCAATATCAGTATCCTCTTTAATATCTAACAAGGTTTTCGGTAAACCGATTTCATTATTGAAATTACCTTGAGTTTTTACAACATTATATTTAGCACCTAAGCAGGCAGCCAGTAAATCCTTAGTAGAAGTTTTGCCATTAGAACCGGTAATAGCAAAAACCTTTAAATTCTTTTGTTTCTTGCGATAAGCATTCGCAAGCTCTTGGTAAGCCTTTAAGGTATCCTCTACCATAAATACGGCAACACCTGCAGGCAGACCTGCTACTTCGTGGGAAATAACCACGCCGGCAGCACCAAGCTCCACAGCCTTCACGCAGTAATCATGGCCATCGAAATTACCGCCTTTTAAAGCGACAAATAATTCGCCCGGCTTTACGGCACGGGAGTCGGTGGTAATACCTGTAAATTCATAGTCATCGCGCACAGCCTTGGTTGCTTCCACGATTTCGCTGGCTTTCATCATTTTTTATCACTCCAATATTCCATAACTACTTCACGGTCATCAAAATGAATAGTACGGTCTTTTAAAATCTGATAATTTTCGTGACCCTTGCCTGCGATTAAAATAACATCGTTGTCAGCAGCATGTGCTAAAGTATATTCAATAGCCTCACGTCTATCAGACAGGCGGGTTACATGTTTATCAGCAGGAACATCCTGCAAAGCAGTAAAGATTTCATCAATAATCAGCTCTGGATTCTCGGTACGGGGATTATCAGAAGTAACAACAATATTATCTGCTAATTTTAAAGCTAAAGCACCCATAATCGGGCGTTTTTTGTTATCACGGTCACCACCGCAGCCAAAGACAACCCACAGCTTGCCTTTAGTAATAACACGAGCAGTGTTCAGTACATTTTCTAAGCCGTCAGGAGTATGTGCATAGTCAACAATGACAGTATACGGCTGACCTGCTTCTACCAATTGGAAACGACCGGGAACACCGGCAAAGCCATCCAACACGGAGCAGATAGTTTCACGATTGATATTTTCTGCTAACATTGCAGCTACAGCACTCATAACATTATAAACATTAAATTCACCTGTGATATGCAATTCTAAATCCATTTCACCTACAGGAGTATGTAATTTCAGCTGCATATGCTTCGGTTCTACAGTAAAGCTCAAAGGATAAATATCATTATCGCTGCCCTTACCATATGTTAAAGTATGCACCTTAGTGCGTGCTTTAATAATCGGGCTGCTGGGATCATCCATATTGAATACTGCATTTTTATTAGTTTTCTGACCATCGGCCAGATGTTCAAACAACAAGCTTTTAGCATCGCGATAGTTTTCCATAGTTTTATGGAAATCAAGATGATCTTGAGTAATATTAGTCAGCACAGCGCAGTCATATTCAATACCTGCTACACGGTTCAAAGCCAGGGCATGGCTGGAAACCTCCATAACACAGTAATCGCAACCTGCACAACGCATTGCATACAATGCTTTTTGTAAATCTACGACATCAGGAGTAGTATTATGGGATTCGGTAACTTCATCTTCAATCATGATGTTGATGGTACCGATCAAACCTACCTTGTAACCTGCTTTACGCAGAATCAGTCGGATGATATTAGTAGTAGTGGTTTTACCATTAGTACCGGTAACACCAATCATGCGCATTGCTTTACCGGGATAATCAAAAAAGAACGGAGCAACTGCCTCCATAGCTGCACGGGTATCAGCAACCTGAACCAAAGTCATACCCTCAGGAATGCTTTCCGGCATATCCTCAACCAAAGCAGCAACAGCGCCTTTTTCAGCAGCCATTTGTAAGAAGCGGTGTCCGTCTACAGTAGCACCTTTTAAGCAGATAAACAAGCTACCTTGCTCCACAGTACGGGAATCAGCGGTAACATCGCAAATCACTTTATCAACACTGCCGAAAACCTTGGCCTGCGACAGCAAATTTACCAGAGAAGCTAATTGCTTTTCCATGAAAACTAACCTCCTAAATTGAAATGGCAGCCCAAAGGCTGCCTCCCTAAAAATTTATCACATTCGTTAAAATTATACCATAAAATAAGGCATCTGGCTATGTAAAATTATTTGCAAATGCCTTAGCTTTATTTTTCTTTTTTATTGTTTAGGGCCGTTTTTGACATAGATATTGCTACGGGCAACACTCATACCAAGACGTTGCTCTGCTAAGCCTATAATTCTATCAGGACCTTTAAGTTGTTCTACTTCAATTTTCAGTTCATTATTTTTATTAATCAACTGTGTTTCTTGTTTCTGCATCATTACCAACTCATGAGCATATTCTGCTTGTGCCTGAGAACGGATTACAGAAAATAAATACGTAAACAGCAATACTACTAACACAGCAGCAATTCTTCTACGGAGTAAAGAGTGAGGTTCCGCCTCTCTACGCAACTGATAGGCGGTCCTTGGGGTTTCCTGTTTTGTTTCTACTTGTTCTTCCCAAGCGTAATTATCATATTTTCTCGCTAACATCTTTACACGTCCTTCGCCCTATATATTAAAATAAACTAAATTCAGATTTTAATGGCATATCTTAACCGTGCACTGCGGGAACGGGGATTTTCCTCCACTTCCTCTTTAGACGGTACGATATTGCCTGTTTTCTTTAATAAAGGCTTTTTGCCACATACGCACACTGGCAACTGAGGTGGACAGGTACATCCCTTAGCCAGTTTAGCAAAGGTCTGCTTAATAATTCTGTCCTCTAGTGAGTGGAAAGTAATAACGCCGATACGGCCACCGGATTTTAAGCGGTTAACTGCCGTTTCCATAGTGTCGGCTAAAATTCCTAATTCATTATTTACTTCTATGCGGATAGCCTGAAAGGTACGCTTAGCAGGATGAGGACCATCCATACGTGCACCTTTAGGAATAGCCTTCTTGATTACATCTACTAATTCAAAAGTAGTAGTTAACGGTTTTTCCTTACGGGCAGCTACGATAAACTGTGCAATACGTTTACTCCAACGTTCTTCACCATAACGATGGATAATATCTGCCAGTTCCTCTTCCTTATAATGGTTGACAATATAAGCTGCATCCAACTTGGCCTCTTGGTTCATACGCATATCCAGAGGTCCGTCATGCATATAGCTGAAACCGCGTTCAGGGCAGTCTAGCTGATAACTGGAAACACCTAAATCGAAAAAGATACCATCTATTTTTTCAATGCCCATGTTATCTAAAACTTGAGCAAAATTTTTAAAATTAGATTTCGCCACTACTGTTTTGCAGGTAAATTTATTTAATAAACGTTCACTCGCTACAGCAATAGCATCATCATCCTGATCGATACCAATGAGCATACCATCTGCTTCCAATTGAGAAGCAAAACCTCTGCTGTGACCGGCACCGCCCATGGTGCAATCCACATAAATACCATTTTTATCTGTTATTAAAAAATCCACACTTTCATTAAGCAGGATACTAGTATGTTTAAATTCCATTTACTCCACCATACCTTAAATGCCTAAATCGGCCAGCTGTTCTGCCAGCTCATTAACATCTTCGGCACTGCTTTCATTATATTCGTTCCATTTGGCAAGACCCCAGATTTCTGCTCTATTGCCCACACCGACAATCACTGCATCTTTATTCAGTCCGGCATAGGTACGTAGATTCTGCGGCACCAGCACACGTCCCTGTTTATCACACTCGCCCTCATAAGCACCGCCGAATAAGAAACGACTGAAATCGCGGGCTGTTTTACGGCTCATAGGCAAAGAAGCAAGTTTTTCTTCTAACTTCTGCCATTCCTGTAAATCGTAGACAAACAAACAGCCATCCAAGCCTTTGGTAATGATAAATTTCTCACCAAGATTTTCACGCATTTTCGCAGGCATCGCTAAGCGTCCCTTTGCATCTAAGGTATGTTGATATTCACCTAACAGCAACAGTAATGCCCCCTTTTTACCCACTTTATGCCACTTTCCTCCATTATATCGTTATTTCCCGGAGAGTGCAATAGTATTAGCTTTAGTTTTACAAAATTTGTTTGCATATTAGTTGCAAAATTTTTTCTGCACTACATTTGGAATTTACTAATTAAAATGTTATAATAATGATATACTTAGATAAGTAAAAAATCTAAATACAAAGGAGTTCAAAACAATGATTACTAAAGATACTGGTATTATCGAAGCAGTACAAAATCATCCTGAAATCGTAGAAGTTTTCGCTGAATACGGTCTGGGCTGCATCGGCTGCATGGCTGCTCATTTTGAAACCATCGGTCAAGGCGCAGGTGCTCACGGCATCGACGTTGACGCTTTAATCGAAGATATCAACAAAGTTATCGCTGAAGCTGAAGCAAATAAATAATTAGCTTAACGACGACAAAAGACGTCTGCATAATAATTGCAGACGTCTTTTTTATTTTATATTAATATTAAATTTCACGATAATGCTCACGCAATAATTGAATTTCTGCTGCATAGCCAGTCAGCTCATTAGGAGTTTCCAAATAAAACGGTAACCTGCGTAGTGCAGGATGATTAGTCACCGCCGACAAAGCCTCTAAACCGATATTACCGGCACCGATGCAGGCATGACGGTCTTTATGACTGCCTAAAACATTCAGGCTGTCATTCAAATGAATGGCACGCAGACGCTGTAAGCCTAAAATTTTATCAAACTGCTCCAGTACCCCATCCAAATCATTAACGATATCATAACCACCGTCAAAAATATGACAGGTATCCATACAGATACCCACATTATCGCCTAATTGCACTTTATCAATTATAGCAGCCAGCTCCTCAAAAGTACGGCCCACCTCTGTACCCTTGCCAGCCATAGTTTCTAAAAGCACAGTAGTATGTAAATCCTTATGCAGTACCTTATTTAATAAGGCAGCAATTTTCTCTACACCAACCTCTACGCCCTGCTTTACATGACTACCGGGATGAAAATTATACATATTTCCCGGGACATATTCAAGCATTTCTAAATCTCCCTCCATAACCATTTGAGCAAAATCCAATAACTTCGCATCTGCGGCGCAAGGATTCATAGTATAAGGAGCATGAGCTAAAAGCGGAGCAAAATTGTGCTCTTGACATAAAGCCACTAAAGCAGCTGCATCCTCAGGATTGACCGCTTTAGCCTTTCCTCCGCGGGGATTGCGGGTAAAAAACTGAAAAGTATCAGCCTTAATAGACAAAGCAGTTTTGCCCATAGCCAAAAAGCCCTTAGAAGAAGATAAATGACAACCTATATGTAACATAAATAACCTCTTTTCTTATCCTGATAATATCTGGAAAATTATATTCTCACACGACAAAAATCTATGTGAATAATATACACGAAACGCATAATGATGTCAAAAAGGAAATTTTTTGAACCGATTTTACACATTAGTTACAATAAGTATTTGTCTTAATTGATAAAATAGCGTATACTATTATCCAATAGAGTAAAACTTTTTTACTTCTGACTTAGATATGATTATTTTAAGGGGGATTATTTAATGTTCAACACACGTAAAGTTGTAATTGTCGGTGCTGGTCATGTAGGCTCTCACGTAGCACTGTCCTTAATGCAAGCAGGCGAAGCCGATGATATTGTACTTATTGATATTCTACAAGAAAAAGCTGCTGCCCAAGCACTAGACCTTGATGATGCTGTCAGCGGTCTTGTCAGCCATCGTGATATTGTTATCCGTGCAGGCGGCTACGAAGAATTAAACGATGCTGATATCTTGGTTATGGCCTTCGGTCGCAGCCGTCGTCCCGGTGAAACCCGTCTGGATATGTTTGATGACTCCATTAAAATGGCTAATGAAGTTATCTCTCATCTGAAAACCGTTAACTTCCAAGGCATCATGCTCAGCATCTCCAACCCTGCCGACATTATCTGTGAATATATCCGTCGTCAAATGAACTGGGAACCGAACCGCTGCTTCTGCACCGGTACCAGCCTAGAAACATATCGTCTGCTGCGTGTTATCAGCCGCGTTACCGGCTACAGCCGCAAATCCATCCAAGCCTTCTGCATGGGTGAACATGGTAACTCCAGCTTCGTTGTTTGGTCCCGTATTCTCGTAGGCACCAGACCATTCTTAGAAATGCGTGCTCAAAATAAAAAACTGTCTGATCTCGACTTAGACGACCTGCAAACTCAAGTAAAAAGAGCCGGTGATATTGAAGTTGACGGCAAAGGCTGCACCGAATTCGGTATTGCCAATGCAGCTTTAATGCTCATCAGTGCCATCTTCCATGACCAAAAACTCATTTGGCCCTGCTCCACTGCTTTGAACGGACAATACGGTCAACACGACGTTGCTGCCGGCGTACCCTGCGTTATCGGCAAAAACGGTGTTGAAGAAATTCTCGAAGTTGAACTGGCACCAGAAGAACAAGCTAAATTCCAAGAATCCTGCGACATCCTGCGTGGCTTCTTAGACAGAGCTAACAGCTTGAAATTCGACTAAAAAACAAAAGAAATAGAAATAGCGTAGTAGTTTTCGTAACTACTACGCTATTTTTTTGTTTACGTATGCGTGTTGACCTCTCAGTCACCTTACGGTGAAAACTACTAATTTTCTTCAGTGAATGTAGTTACTAATGCGTTCTCTTGTACTCTACACTAACTACTTCTTCCGTACTAAATTAGAACTTCTAACTTTAGCTCAACGAGCTTGCCTCTCCTTGTAAGAAGAGGTGCCGAGTTCAACGAGGCGGAGAGGTTCATCGTCCCCTGTTATTTCGGGGTGTAGTATAAGCAGATTGACGTATTTTGCGGCAATATGATTAGTTTCCGTCCCCTGTTATTTCGGGGTGTAGTATAAGAGACCTGGTGTAAAACCTTGCTCTGTCTGGCTTTCAGCCATTTTCTAATTACAAAAAAATGAATTTTTTGCTATTTTTTAGAACCCTTTTTCGATTTTTTGCAAAAATCCACAATGAAAACGCATTATTTTTACCAATAATTTATCTTCATCATTTAAATCCTTGTGTTGTACACGTTGTTTTTATTATACAACTTTTCTTTCCTGTTGTCTAGAAATTGCTCATAACACACCTCAGCGGTAAGCGTTCTTCCACACTTCTTGCGTGTTAACCTCTCAGTCACCTTTCGGTGACAGCTCCCCTTATTAGAAGATGTCTTTCATATACAAAAAACCGACCGCCAATAGTCAAAAATTACATCTAACTATTAGTAGTCGGTTTAATTTTAATTTGCGAGTTTGTCTAACTTCAAACGCAGAAAACTAAATTAGTAGTTATCTACTTTCAGAACGAAGTATCCTTGCGGATGGTCACAAACCGGGCATTTTTGCGGAGCCTTATCAGCAATAACGATTTTACCGCAGTTAGTGCAAATCCAAACTTTCTTTTCATCACGTTGGAATACGCGGTCATTTTCGATATTAGCCAGTAAAGCACGATAACGTTCTTCGTGGGATTTTTCGATTTTGCCTACTTCGTTGAACAGGAAAGCAATTTTATCAAAGCCTTCTTCTTTAGCAGTTTTAGCAAAATCAGCATACATTTCAGTCCATTCGTAATTTTCACCAGCAGCTGCATCTTTCAGATTAGCGATGGTTTGCGGAATACCGCCGTCATGTAATGCTTTAAACCACAATTTAGCATGTTCTTTTTCATTGCCAGCAGTTTCATTGAAGATATCACCGATTTGGTTATAACCTTCTTTTTTAGCAGCACTTGCATAATATTGATATTTAGTATGTGCTTGAGCTTCACCGGCAAATGCAGTTTGTAAGTTTTTCTCTGTTTTGCTGCCTTTTAATTCCATTGTAAATCCTCCTTAACATAACACCCGAAAGACGATTGCACATTAGAAAAAAAGTTGCTGCGCTTTTTTAGTTTTTGTCGTCGCCTAATTCATCCTCTTTGACGCCTTCAACTTCTGCCTTTTTTTGGCAGTCGGGGCAGATACCGCTAAATACGATATCATGATGATTCATTTTGTAGCCGGTAACAGCAGCTACTTTTTCATCAATATCCGGGATGTAATCAAAATTATCGACATTCATAAATTTACCACATTCAGTGCATTTGATATGGTAGTGTCGAGCCAAAATATGGTCAAAACGGTCTGCACCGTTAGGTACGGAAACCTTACCTAACAAACCGCTTTCAACTAAGCTGTTTAAATTACGATATACAGTACCTTTACTGATATCAGGATATTCCATAGTAATACGGTCATACACTTCTTCAGCAGTAGGGTGATCTGCTAAAAAACGTACGGCTGCAATAACAAGTTGTCTTTGAATTGTATTTCTTTTAGCCATTCTCATCATCCTTTATCAAAAATAATTCTTATCTAGAATTATACTACCAACACGAAAAAATGCAAGTGTTTTTTAGTGCAATATACAAAGAAATCACAAATAATGCTAATAATTTTTAATAACATTGCCTTAACTTATGGATAAATTCTTATTTTAGTAATTTTTTAATAGTATTAGATTCGCAATAATATCACTAAAAAATTCTCCAATACCAAAAATACTTTTCTGAGCTCCGAATCTGTAAATTTAAATAAAAAATACATTAAATTATTTTTTGAATGAAACTGTTAGAAATAAATAATTTTTGTTTATTCCTAATAGTTTTTACTAATGCACTAATTGACTTTAAGTACTGAGAAATATATAATAAACCTAGTAATCCAATATGAAAGGATAAAGAAATGACACAGATTACTTTAGATAAACTGCCCTTGGGGCAGGAAGGAATTATTCACAAAGTTGGTGGCGAAGGTATCCTGCGCCGCCGTCTTTTAGATATGGGTTTAACACCACGTACCCGTGTTATGGTACGTAAACGTGCACCTCTCGGCGATCCGTTGGAAATTTTTCTACGTGGTTATGAATTAACTCTTCGTGCTGAAGAGGCTGCAAAAATCACCGTAGAACCGGAGGCAGATAAATAATGAACTTACACTTTGCCCTGGTAGGCAACCAAAACTGCGGTAAAAGCACCTTGTTCAACTATTTGACAGGCAGTAATCAGCACGTCGGTAATTTTCCCGGCGTTACTGTACAAAAGAAAGAGGGTGCTCTCTTGGCTATGCCTGATGCCGGCGTTATTGACCTGCCAGGTATCTATTCCCTCTCCCCTTATACATCTGAAGAAATAGTTACTCGCGATTTGCTATTGTATAATAAGCCTGACGCTATTATCAACGTTATTGATGCTACTAATATTGAACGCAGCTTATATCTTTCCTTACAGTTAATCGAACTGAATGTACCAATGGTCATCGCCTTGAACATGATGGACGAACTGACTAACAGCGGCGGCAGTATCGATATCAAAGCCATGGAAGAACAACTGACTATTCCTGTTGTTCCCATCAGTGCCAATACCGGCGAAGGTGTCGGTGAATTAATTAAACGGGCAATCGACGTCGGCAGTAATAAAATTCTGCCTAAGCGTCTCGACTTCTGCACCGGTCCTGTGCATACTGCTATTCACGCCATCGCCCATTTAATTGAAAACAAAGCCCGCCGTCAAGGTCTTCCCTTACGCTTCACTTCTACGAAGTTAATTGAAGGCGACAAGGAATTTGAACACGAGTTGCAGCTGTCCAATAATGAACGTGATATTATCGGTCACTTTGTCGAAGAAATGGAAATGTCCCTGAAAACCGATAAAGAAGCTGCCCTTGCTGATATGCGTTATGCTTATATTGAAGAATTATGTGCCCACACCGTACAAAAACCTCAGCATACAGAAGCGCAGAAACGCTCCGTTAAAATCGACTATTATCTTACCCACAAATATTACAGCATCCCCATGTTCATCCTGATTATGGGAATGGTATTTTGGCTTACATTTGACGTCATCGGTGCTTTTTTAAGCGATATGCTGAGTGTCATCATTGATGCAATTACCGCCGGTGCTGATGCTGCCTTGACCGACTTCAACATCAGTCCCCCAATGCATTCCTTGATTATCAATGGTGTCTTTGGTGGTGTAGGCAGCGTACTTTCCTTCATCCCGACAATCGTTACTCTGTTCTTCTTCCTTTCCATGCTAGAAGACAGCGGTTATATGGCTCGCGTAGCCTTTGTTATGGATAAACTGCTGCGTAAAATCGGTTTATCAGGTTCTTCCTTCGTACCGATGATTATCGGCTTCGGTTGCAGCGTACCTGCAATTATGGCGTCCCGTACCTTAGCCAGTGAACGCGACCGTAAAATGACCATTATCTTAACTCCGTTCATGAGCTGTAGTGCCAAACTGCCGATTTATGGCATGTTTATTGCGGCCTTCTTCCCACAGAACGGTGGTCTAATTATGCTTTCCTTATACCTGCTAGGTATTTTAGTAGCAATTATCTCCGGTTTGCTTTTAAATAGTCTGGTGTTCCGCGGTAAACCTGTTCCCTTCGTTATGGAACTGCCTGCTTACCGTCTGCCTACTGCCCGTAACATCCTCATGCATATGTGGGAAAAAGCTAAAGACTTCCTGCATAAAGCTTTTACTATTATCTTTATGGCCAGCATCGTTATCTGGTTCCTGCAAAACTTTGATATCCGCTTCTATCTGGTAGATGCCGGTGATAGTATTATCGCTCAAATCGGTAAACTAATTGCCCCTGTCTTTGCTCCTCTCGGCTTCGGCAGCTGGCAAGCTGCAACCTCTTTAGTAACGGGTATTACTGCTAAAGAAGTTGTTATCAGTACTTTAAGCGTGCTTTCCGGCGGCGATGGCGGTGTTACACTTTCCCAATTCTTCACTCCGCTCACTGCCTATACCTTCTTAGTATTCTGCCTGCTGTATCCACCCTGCGTAGCAGCTTTGGCAACTATCCGACGCGAAATCGATTCTGCAACCAGCACATTTACCCTTATCTGCTATGAGCTTGCTGTAGCCTGGATTGTAGCCTTTATCGTCCGCAACATCGGTTTGATGCTGGGCTTCAACTAAACAAATAATTTCTACAAAATTAAGCCGACAGTTTAATGCTGTCGGCTTTTTTTTATAAGTATTATATTGATTTTATCTACTAATACTACAAAAACCTCTCTATACCAACGCATAGAGAGGTTTTTATTCTTTACTTAAAATTCGTGATGACGTTCTTTGTTCTTTCTTACGTATTCCATAATAATACCTGCAGTTTCTTCGATTGCACGGTTGGACACGTTGATAATTTGGCAATGCAGACGACGCATAATACCTTTAGCATAGGTTAATTCGTCATTGATACGTTGCATATCAGCATATACAGCAGTATCGGACAAGCCCATGGTTTTTAAACGTTCACTGCGAATCTCATTCAGTTTAAACGGATCGATTAACAAACCGATGATTTTATAAGGTGGAACCTTAAACAATTCCTCGGGAGGCGGTAATTCCGGCACCAGAGGTACGTTAGCAACTTTAATTTGCTTATGTGCCAAATACATGGAAAGCGGAGTTTTAGAAGTACGGGAAACACCGATAATAACTACATCGGCCTTTAACAGACCTAACGGATTTTTACCGTCATCGTATTTAACTGCAAATTCTACCGCTTCTACACGTTTGAAATATTCATGATCCAGAGAATGAATCAGGCCTGCTTGATTACGCGGAATCATACCGGTGGTTTTTTCGATAGATTTCAGCATAGGTCCTAAAACATCCACTACCTCTACATCCATAGCCAAAGCACGGTCTGCCATATGCTCACGCAGCTGCGGAGAAACGATGGTATAGCAGACAACTGCTTTATGTGCAGATGCTTCCTCGATAATTTTATCAATTTGCTCCTTATCCTTAACATAAGGAATGCGGATAACGTCAAATTTTTCTTCTACAAACTGACTAGTAGTGGCTTTTACTACGGATTCCGCAGTTTCGCCAATAGAGTCAGATACGGCATAAATAATCGGGTTAGATTTCGCTAGTATGATAATTACCCCCCTTGCCCTCTGCTAAATCAACTAACAGACGTGTAAAATTGGTTTTAGTAATACGTCCGACAACTTTGTATTGACGTTTGCTTTCGTCAACAGTCTTCACTACCGGCAGACAGTCGATTTCGTTATCAATCAGTCTGCGTGCAGCAGCGGCAGCCGGCTCATCAGGAGATGAAACGATAATCTTAGAAATAGGAGTCATAACCATGACTACCGGAATATCACGCAAATCGCTGTTATTAATAGCAGCCTTCAGTAAATCTTTACGGGAAACAACGCCTGTCAGATAACCTGATTCGTCTAAAACAAAGACCGTACCTACGTCTTCCAAAAACATTGTTACTATTGCTTCATACGCACTTTTATCATGAGTAATGGCTACCGGTACGGACTGCAGGTCCTTAACCTCGATAGCAGAGATTTCTTCCATCAACATACCCAAAGTATTTTTTCCGGTGTAAAAATAACCTACCTTGGGACGTGCATCAAGAATACCGCCCATAACAAGGATTGCTAAATCGCTGCGTAAAGCTGCTCTAGTAACATTCAATCTTTCAGCAATATGCTCACCTGTAATAGGTCCATCTAAACGTACTATCTCAGCTATTTGCTTTTGCCTGTTACTTAAAGATATGATCTTCACACCCTTTCCGCATTAGAATCTAATAATATATTTATAGTATACACTATTACCATTAAAATAGCTAGGATAATACATAAATATTTTCCCGAAAAATAAAGCTGTATAGCAAAATCTTCTTTTACTATACAGCTTTGATTCTTAATTATAAAAAATATTTATTTACATAAATCAATAGGAACTAAAGCACGTAATTCATTACTACAAGTAAATTCATCCGCTTTAACACGGAATACATCTGCTAATAGTTGAGAAGTAACAATTTCTTTTGGTGCGCCACTTGTCACAAGACGACCTGCTTTGATAACTGCTACATAATCAGCATATTGAATAGCATGGTTCAAGTCGTGAATAACCATAACTACTGTTAGTCCCAGCTCCTTGTTCAGTTTGTCTAAAAGCTGCATAACCTCCAGCTGATGACAGATATCAAGATATGTAGTCGGTTCATCTAAAAGCAGTACCTGCGGACGTTGTGCCAAGGCCATTGCAATCCAGGCACGTTGACGTTCACCACCGCTTAATGTGTGCAGCAGACGCTGACGCATGAAAGTCATATTAGTCTGTTCCAAAGCCCATTCTACATGCTTATAATCATCCTTGTCCCCACGGCCTAAGAAACCGCGATGCGGAAAACGCCCCATTTCTACTAAGTCCTGAACTGTTAAATCGGTAGGTGCCTGCGGTGATTGAGTTAAAATCGCCAGACATTGAGCAAATTCACGATGATTAAATTTATGAATATCCTTACCTTTAAAGGTAATGCTGCCTTTGGCACAGGGCAGAATACAGGAAATCGCTTTTAAAGTCGTAGATTTACCACAACCGTTAGGACCGATAATCGCAGTAATCTTACCTTCAGGAATCTTTAAGGATAAATCACGGACAATAACTTTTTTATTAATAGCAATATCGATATTTTGTGCTTCTAAAATAGCGTTCATCAGATTTCCCTCCTTAACAAGAATAAGAAGAAGGGAGCACCCAAGAAGGCCATAATAATGCCTACAGGCAGTTCAATAGGTGCAAAGACTACACGGGCAAAGGTATCGCTAAGTGTTACAGTAGCAATGCCTAAAAGAGCGGCCGCAGGTAATAAATAACGATAGTCACTACCGATTAATAGTCGCGCCGCATGAGGAACTACTAGGCCGACGAAGCCTAAAAGTCCGACAACGCTGACTGCACTGGCTGCCAGTAAAGCTGCAATAGCAGTCATTACGATACGAGTAATCTCAACATTAATGCCCAAACCGCGTGCCATTTCGTCGCCCAACTGCAAGATGTTCAGATAAGCAGCACTTAACAACGCCAAAATCAAACCGATAATAGCGTAAGGCAGAATAATGCTTACATGTGGCCAACTACGAGCTGCCAAACCGCCGACCATCCACATTAAAGCACCATGAACACGGTCGCTGTAAAAAATCATCAAGCCGCTGATACCTGCACTTAAAAAAGCAGATACTGCTACACCTGCCAAAATAATACGTACAGGCTTAATACCATTTTTCCATGCCAGAATATAAATGCAGACTGCCGCCAGCATAGCACCAATAAAAGCTACAGGCGTAATCAGGTATTCCATGGCAGGGAATAAAATCATAATAACAACACCGGCCAGACCTGCACCGGAGGAGATACCGATAATATGAGGATCTGCCAAAGGGTTACGCATAATAGCCTGCAAGATTGCACCGGACAAAGATAAGTTAATGCCTACCAAAGCAGCTACGATTGTACGCGGCATACGTATATTCCAGATAATTTGACTTTGGGGGTCATTGCCAGGATTTAATAAAATAGTAATAATCTGTTCCATCGTAATAACACTGGAACCTTTAGTCAAGCTTAAAAATGAACCTAATAACGCTAGGAACAAAAAGAACACCATGATCAGCACACGCCACGCTGTGCGGCTAATACCAAAATGCTCTACATTTTTAGACGCATCTGTTTGTTTATCATTCATTTACAAAAACCTCGGGATATACTTGTTGAGCCATAAATTTCACAGCCTCTGGATATTGCAGACCAGGATTAATCAAGAATAAGTTTTCCGGCAGAACATACACATGACCTTCACGCACTGCTTTCAGACTGTTCCACGCAGGATTATTTTTAAAATCGGCACGCAGACGGTTTTCGATTTCATCTGCCTTACCCATGGAGGTGATAAAAATAACCTCTGGATCCTGACCAACAAGGCTTTCCATGCTATAAGGAGTTTTATCGGATTTACCCTTTAAGGATGCAGCCGCTACATTATCAAAGCCTAAGATATCGCTGACACAACCTGCAATGCTACGACTACCTTCAACAGTTACGCTGCTAGCAGTAGCGTGCATAATAACGATTTTCTTTTTATCTTTCGGTAATTTTTTAGTGATTTCGTTAATCTGATTATCTAAAGCAGCATTTTCAGCCTTAGCTTTATCAGCAGTACCATAAATATCACCTAACATAGTAATAGTTTTCTTCACCTCATCATAAGTTTTGGCATTAAACTCTACTACATTGATTTTATTGGATTCCAAAAGCGGAATTAATTTTTCATGCTGACTCTTACTTGCCAGAACAAGATCAGGCTTTAAGCCGACAACGCTCTCTGTATTAACATTATATACAAAACCAACTTCGGCCACAGACTTCATAGATTCCGGAATTGTACCTGTTTTAGATGTCGCACGACCAATTATTTTACCGTCGACAGCTTCAATTAAACTAAGATAAGATGGGCTCAGGCTTACTACACGCTCAGGCTTTTTCGGCAATACTACCTGGCGTCCGGCAGCATCAGTCATGGTCAGATACGCTCCTGAACCATCAGCCTTAGTCTTAGCATTATCGTCGCCGCAGCCGCCTACCAAAAGCATGGAAAGACACAGTAGTAAACTGAGTAATTTATACAACCGCATATTATCACCTCATAATAGAAAATATGCTTTTGGATAACGTGTACCGTACCAAAAGCACTCTAGTAAATATTCTTATTAACACTATTCTCATAATAGCACAAAAAGCCGATATAGTCAATAAAACCACCCTTGCTCACAGCATTCCTCTTTGTTATAATTACATCAAAGGAGTGAAGAAATAATGCGTATTAATGATATGATTGACCGTATTAACGAACTGGCGAAAAAGAAAAGAACCGTAGGCCTGACCCCTGTTGAATTAGAAGAACAAAAAGAACTTTACAAACGTTATTTAGGCAATATCCGTGAGCAGGTCAAAGCACAACTGGATAACATCGAAGTTGTGGATAAAAAACCTGGCGAAATGAATTGATTACCTCTTCTTCCATGCCCTGCCTTACGCCGGGCATGATTGCTTTTGAGGATGATTATCTCTTGGTCATTGATAAGCCTGCAGGAATGCTGGTACATCCTACCGTCAATGAACGTGGCTGTACACTCTATGACTATGTGAAAAATTATTATCTAGCTAAAAATATTGCTGCCGATATTCACCCTGTTTCCCGACTGGATAGGAATACCTCCGGTCTTGTAATTTTTGCTAAAGAGCCCATAGTACAATTTTGGCTTAGTAAACAAGAAGTCGTCAAAGAATATTTAGCTATTGCACAAGGCAGATTGGCGAATAAAACAGGTATTATCGAGGCACCCATTGCCCGCAAAGAAGGCAGCATCATTGAACGCTGCGTCGATTATGAACGCGGTAAATACGCCAAAACTGCGTATGAGGTTCTAGGCTATTATGGCCAAAACACTTTGATTAAAGTCCGCCTTTTTACCGGACGCACCCATCAGATACGTGTTCACATGGCTTATATAGGTCATCCTTTGGTTGATGATAATCTTTACGGCATTCCCGGACCACAATCCAGGCACGCCTTACACGCCTATAGACTGGCTTTTTTACATCCTGTTGGCGATACACCATTGGAAATTACACGCACATTACCTGATGATTTGCGAAAAATACTATACTAAAAAAATAAATAGTATGCTATAATTTAATTAAGTTAAACGAAAAATCGGACAAACAGAAATATTCTCACTGTCTGATTCTAAGGAGGAATTTGTAAATGCCATTAGTAACATCTACTGAAATGTTTAAAAAAGCTTACGAAGGTCACTATGCAGTTGGTGCATTCAACGTTAACAACATGGAAATCATCCAAGGTATCGTTGCTGCAGCCCAACAAGAAAAATCTCCGTTGATTCTGCAAGTATCCGCAGGTGCTCGTAAATATGCCAGCCACGTTTATCTGATGAAACTGGTAGAAGCAGCTATCGAAGAAACCGGCCTGCCTATCTGCCTGCATCTGGATCACGGCGCTGACTTTGAAATCTGCAAAGCTTGCGTTGATGGCGGTTTCACTTCCGTTATGATTGACGGTTCCAAATATTCTTTTGAAGAAAATATCGAACTTACCCGTCGTGTTGTTGATTATGCTCATAACAAAGGCGTTGTTGTAGAAGCAGAATTAGGTAAGCTGGCAGGCGTAGAAGACGCTGTTAAAGTTAACGCTAAAGACGCTACTTATACCGATCCTGATCAAGCTGTAGAATTCGTAGAACGTACCGGTTGTGACTCTTTAGCAATCGCTATCGGCACCAGCCACGGTGCTTACAAATTCAAAGGCAAACCGGAACTGGACTTTGCTCGTCTGGAAAAAATCACCAATATGCTGCCGAACTATCCTCTGGTTCTCCATGGTGCTTCTACCGTTATCCCTGCTTTCGTTGAAGAATGCAACAAATATGGTGGTAAATTAGACGGTGCTCAAGGTGTTCCGGAAGATATGCTGCTACGTGCAGGTAAATTCGGCGTTTGCAAAATCAACATCGATACCGACCTGCGTCTGGCAATGACCGCTTCCGTTCGTAAACATTTAGTTGAACATCCGGAAGAATTCGACCCGCGTCAATATCTGAAACCGGCACGTCAAGCAATTCAAGATATGGTTGCTCACAAAATGCGTGACGTACTCAACAGCTCCAACAGATTATAATCTATAAATTTAAATTATCTTTTAATCCCCTTTCTTACTAAATCAAAGTAAGGAAGGGGATTTTTATTTAGTGAACCAATGCATCCCATAAATAAAATCACGAGCGTTCTCGTTGTATTCATTGCAAAACATGACTTGTCATATGTTAAGCTTTTTTTATAAAAATATAGAACCCTTATTACAAGGTTTTGAATGGTTACATAAAAAAGTAAAAGCCTTGTATCATGCACGCGGTCAACGTAGGCATAGATAAAGGCTAAAAGGAGGTTGGGACTTATGTCCCACCTCTGCCAACTATTATACCATAAAAACACGATGAAAACAACAATTATTTTATTAGTGTTAACGCTAGCAACTGTAAATTACAATAACTGGCTAGCCTTTATTCAAGGTATAGCTGTTGCAGTTCTTGCAATAGGGTATTGGCTGAATTTTAAGAGCACCTTTTTGTATCCACATATCCACAAAAAAGCGGCTGTTTTTATAACAGCCGCCCTCTTTAACTCCAAGCTTAGTTGGACAATTCATTTTTAACTACAAACAGTACCCATTGAGCAATGTTAGTGGAATGATCGGCAATACGTTCAACGTATTTAGAAATCATCAGATAATCAACATATTGCGGTACATATTGCGGATATTTTTGCATCATACTAGTCAGTTCTTGACGCATTTCATGGAAGTATTTATCCACAACGTCATCGGTTGCAATAACTTTTTTAGCCAGCTCAACATCATTTTCACTGATAGCAGTGATGGCATCGTAAACCATTTCACGCATAACGCCAAGCATTTTCATAAAGTTATCAGGCAGAGGTACGTTATCTCTTTTTGCCAAACGCAAAGTATATTGGCTGATATCACTGCAATGGTCGGCAATACGTTCCATATCGCCTACTAATTTTAAGCAGCTGGCAATTTCACGCCAGTCACCTGCAACAGGAGTTTGAATCAATACCAATTCCAAGCATTGTTTTTCAATATCAACTTCACTGTTATCAAAATTATCATCAGCACCAATAATCGCTTCTGCAACAGAAACATCTTTTTCTGCCAGATTTTTAATAACCTTATCCAAGGTATCTTCTAAGTTAGTGCCCATAATACGAACACTGTTCAAAAGCTTTGCCAAATCTTGTTGAAATTTTTCTCTTGTCATTTTTCGGCCTCCCAATTAGTTCAGAGTTTATTATCAGCACATTAACCAAAACGACCAGTGATATATTCTTCGGTTTTCGGATTATGCGGATTAGCAAACAACTCTTTAGTATTATTGAATTCAATCAGCTCGCCCAAGAGGAAGAAGGCAGTTTTGTCGCTGATACGAGCAGCCTGCTGCATATTATGGGTAACGATTACGATAGTATAATCTTTCTTGAGTTCCAAAGCCAGATCTTCGATTTTCATTGTAGAAATCGGGTCTAATGCGGAAGTAGGTTCGTCCATCAGGATTACTTCCGGTTCTACCGCTAAGGTACGAGCAATGCACAGACGTTGCTGCTGACCACCGCTAAGTCCTAAAGCACTTTTATTTAAACGGTCTTTCAATTCATCCCAAATAGCTGCCTGACGCAGACTACGTTCGACAATTTCATCAAGAACAGATTTTTGAGTGATGCCATGGATACGCGGACCATAAGCAACATTATCATAAATGCTTTTCGGGAACGGGTTCGGCTGTTGGAAAACCATACCTACACGATGACGCAGGCTGATGGGGTCGATATCGGCAAAAATATCCTGTCCGTCCAATTCAATTTTACCTTCAATACGAACACTCTCTTCTAAATCATTCATACGGTTCAAAGTTTTCAAGAAAGTAGATTTACCACAACCGGAAGGTCCGATTAAAGCAGTAATTTCATTAGTCTTGATATCCAGATTGATTTTTTTCAGAGCTTGGAATTGACCATAATATAAATCCAAATCTTTTACTAAAAACTTAGTTTCAGCAGTACTCATTTATTGCTTCCTCCACTTTTACTATCCAAATATGCACTCAAGGAACGTGCACCCAAACTAAAGGTTAAAACCATCAACATCAAAATTGCAGAAGACAAGTTGGCCATTTGAGCAGCATTCGCAGCTAATGCTTCAGTACGGCTTGCCCAAATATGCAGTGCCAGTGTTTCGCCTGGACGGAACGGATTTAGCGGACATACAGGTGAAGCTAAATTCCAAACGCTCCAGTTGATATCAGTGCTCATACCTGCTGTATACAGCAATGCAGCAGCTTCACCAAAGCCACGGCCTGCAGCCAAGATAATACCTGTCATAATACGGGGGAAACAAGCCGGCAATAATACCTTATAAATAGTCTGCCATAAGGTTGCACCCATGGCCAAGCTACCACGTTTATAACCGATAGGCAAAGATTTGAAAGCATCTTCAGTTACGGTCATAATCAACGGAATACTTAAAATAGATACGGCTAACGCACCAGAGAACAGGTTCCATTGTGCACCGGTCATAACAATGAATACTAAATAACCAAACAAGCCGACTACGATGGAAGGCAGGGAGCTCATGGTTTCAATACACATTCTCAAAAAGCGTGTAAATTTACCAGGAGTAGCATATTCCGCCATATAAATACCAGCCGCTACACCTAGAGGAACGCTGACCAGCAAGGATAAGAATACCAGATAAACAGTATTGAAAATCATATTGCCGATACCATCACCATGGAAGGAAATCAAATCCCAGGTAAAACCTTTAAAGCCGTTTAAGATTACATATAAAGCAAAGGCTACCAATAAGAGGATAAAGAATCCGGCTACACAATAGAAAACTGCAGTCATTAATTTATCCATAAACTTTGCATGTTTGATACAGTTATTATTGCTACTCATGCCGCTTTCTCTCCTTTTGCATTAATATGATGAATGAGGAAGATAAATCCTAAAGAAATCAAGAACAACAATAAAGCCATGGTCCACAAAGCAATATTATATTCACTGCCCTCCATAGCACCGCCCATATCAGCAGCGATGGCTGCAGTAAGATTGTTTGTAGGCTCCAGAATGGATGACGGGAAAGCACGTGTTTTACCGATAACCATTGCTACAGCCAATGCTTCACCAAAAGCACGAGCCAAGCCCAAGATAACTGCTGTCATAATACCGTTTTTAGCTGCCGGAACTACGACGGTAGAAATACTTTGCCAACGAGTAGCACCTAAGCCATAAGCTGCTGCACGGAAGCTTTTGGGAATACTACGCAGCGCGTCGGCAGTAAGGCTAGTAATAGTCGGGAAAATCATAATCGCAAGTACGATACCTGCTGCCAGTACAGAGAAACCAAAACGCAAATCAAACAAATTCTTTATAAAGGGAACCAAGATGGTCAAGCCAATCCAACCATAAACAACAGAAGGAATACCTACAAAGATTTCTACTGCCGGCTGTACAAAGCGTTTACCCAATCTCGGAGAAATTTCAGTCATAAAAATTGCGGTTGCCAAGCTGAACGGTGTTGCAATCAGCAAAGCTAAAGCACAAGTGCTTATAGAACCGAAAATATAAATAGCAGCACCAACTTTACCGCCACCGTTTACATCATCACTAGGTGCCCATTGAGATGAAAATAAAAATTCGCTGAGGCTATGACCATAAGTAGTAAAGGTACCCATACCTTTATAGAACAAGAATATACCTATGGCTAAAGTCAGCACGATCAGCAGTATACCGCAGCCAGTGATAAGATAACGCCAAAACGTATCTTGTCTATAAGCATTTGTTGTAATACGTTGCATAACTTTACTCCTTAATTTTATCGTCTATGTTTATATTATTGGAAACAAGAAAATAACAATTGATTATCTAATAAGTAAGGCTGTGCCAGAAATGATAGCTGCAGTTAAGTCAGCTCTATTTCCGCACAGCCTTGTTAGTTTTGCATATTAAGAAAAAGAGTGGTTGAGAAAATCGGTAATATACAGCGTCCGCTATTTTATTCCTATCTCACTTTACGGGACTTAATTATCTTTTAACTTGCATTTTGGAGGTTACACCATAACCTTGGGATTCCATGCTCTTACCATATTCAGCAGACATGATGAAGTCGAGGAATGCTTTAACAGCATCTTTAGCTTCTCCTTTGGTATACATATGTTCATAACCCCATACAGGATATTTACCGTTGTAGGTATTTTCCAGAGTAGGTTCTACACCATCGATAGCAACAGTTGCAACGTCTTTGTTATTAACCAGATAGGACAGAGCAACATAACCGATAGCACCTTTGTTGTCTTTTACGCTTTGCAGTAAGGTACCGGAGTCATCGGTTTCCAGAGATTTATTGGAAGCTTCTTTAGCACCGCCCAAAGCGAATTCTTGGAACAGAGCGCGAGTACCGCTAGTAGCAGGACGAGTAATCAGAACAATCGGTTCATCCGGACCGCCAACTTCTTTCCAGTTGGTTACTTTAGCGGTGAAAATATCTTTTAATTGAGCTTTAGTTAAGGATTTAACTTTGCCAGCAATGTCTTTGTTGATTACAGGAGCCATGGTAACAACACATACTTTGTGATCTACCAATTGTTTAGCAACTTCCGGTTTCAGTTTGGTTTCTGCAGCAACGTCAGAGTTACCAATCATTACAGAACCGTCAGCAACTTGTTTCAAGCCAGTACCGGAACCGCCACCGTTTAAGGTGATGGAAACTTCAGGGTTAATAGCTTTGAATTTTGCAGCAGCGTCTTTAGCCAGCGGCAGTAAAGCAGAAGAACCGCTGCCAGTGATTTGACCAGTTACTTTTGCACCAGCTTTTTTATCAGCAGCTTTGTTGTCGCTACCGCAACCAAGAGCACCAAGAGCAACGATAGCAGCTAAACCTAAACAAGCAATTTTGTTAAATTTCATTATTATTTTCCTCCTTCAACCATCTCTCATGGTTTCTGAGATTAGTATAGACAATATTTGTTAAGGGAATATTATCCACTTGTTAAAGTCAAGTAAAATAAAAAAACGGTTCATTGTAAAATGAAATTGCACACCTTGAAAACAGAATAAAAATAGTCCATTGTGACCTCTTCATGTTAAAATTAAGCTACTACACAAAACTTACAAGGAGGCAATCACAATGGACTATACTCAAGAT
>OAUS01000280.1_pt1 | contig 44215 bp, 47 predicted proteins | sample 1516801 | NCBI WGS metagenome assembly OAUS01 (sample SAMEA2580001, study PRJEB22360) | human gut metagenome | biome: human gut; feature: human-associated habitat; material: faeces | place: Denmark | collected 2008/2010
CTCTGCGGTCACCATAAGAAAAATGTTTACCTTTTATGTGTTTTGTGGTATCTTGAGTATAGTCCATTGTGATTGCCTCCTTGTAAGTTTTGTGTAGTAGCTTAATTTTAACATGAAGAGGTCACAATGGACTATTTTTATTCTGTTTTCAAGGTGTGCAATTTCATTTTACAATGAACCAGGAAAAACTTATTTAATTTTTTGGAATAAACGCTTAGTATTAGCAGCTGTAATAGCAGCCAATTCCGCAAAATCAATTTGTAAAACTTCCGCCGCATTTTTCGCTGTATATTCTACATAAGCAGGATTATTACGCTTACCGCGGAACGGTACCGGAGTTAAATAAGGACAGTCTGTTTCAAAAAGCATCAGCTCTTTAGGAATGTATTGCATAACCTCACGGACTTTTTGAGAATTCTTATAGGTGGATGTACCGCCAAAGCCAAAATAATATCCACGCTTAGCTAATTCCTTCGCCATTTCCAAGCTACCGCTGAAGCAATGGAATACAGCCTGCACACCATGAACTTCTTTTTGGAACAATTCCATGGTATCACCATGAGCTTCACGTTCATGAATAATAATCGGCAGATCGAACTGTTTAGCTAAATCAATCTGTTCTAAAAAAATACGTTTCTGTACTTCCTTCGGCTCATTTTCCTTCCAATAATAATCTAGACCTATTTCACCGATAGCAACAACCTTCGGAAGCTTAGCCCAATCAGCTAGTTGATAGAGATAATCCTTCGGAATACCAGCTAAATTTTCCGGATGATAACCTACAGCAGCATAAATAAAATCATATTTTTCAGCCAGTTCTACAGCTTTAGCAGAGCTTACAGCATCACAACCAGGATTAACAATACCATCAAGAGATTCCTGTAATTCAGCAATCAAGGCTTCACGGTCTGTATCAAAAGCTTCATCATCTAAATGGGCATGAGAATCCCATAAACCAGTTCTACTCATAATTTACCTCACATAAATAAAGACATTTAAATATAATTGCAGAAAAAATAACGCACTAAAAATTACAAAACGGAAAATTGCCGCTTTACGAGAATAATACTCTTCCCCAGGAACAAAAAATTGCTTAGGATTTTTAGGATTATAAAAAATCTTACGTGGTAATTTTAAAGTAAATCCTCTATCAATAGTTTCTTCAGTTTTAGTACGACTACCTTTAGATTCATTTAAAGCTTCACTATATTCCGTTCCATCTACATTATAGGTAAAAATAGGGCATAATTGGCTACCACGGGACCAAGTTTTTTTATAACCTGTAATCACAGCACGTGTTTCTTCGCTACATAGTTTGGGTAGCTTCGGAAAATAATTTTTTGTCACAGCTTGATAAATGCAAAAAATATAAAGTAACATGGATAATTTAATTAGCCAAGCCATCCCCTTAAACATATATAAGTCATAACCTGGATAACGTTGTGCTAACCAAGCATGAGGCAGTACATAAGGAATAAGACTACTGATAAATACTAGTAAAATACTTAAACCAATAAACATATAGGGACGCCAATATAAACGGGAAAATAATTTTTCGGACATAGTAGTCCTCCTTTAAAACGCATAAGGAAAATAACTGCGGCGTACTTGCACTAAGCACGCCGCAGAAATACAACAGTTTAAAAATTATTTAACACGACTGCCGCTTGCCATATTAGGAGCATCAGCCAAAACTAAATTACCATTACCATCGGATGCAGCTAAAAGCATGCCAAAGGATTCGATACCGAACAGCTTGGCAGGAGCCAGGTTAGCAACAACTACAACATTACGGCCGATTAATTGATCTGCTTCATAATATTGAGCAATACCACTAACAATAGTACGTACTTCGTTACCAACTTCAACTTGCAGTTTCATCAGTTTCTTAGATTTTTTTACTTTTTCCGCTTCTAAAACCTTACCTACACGCAAGTCGATTTTACCGAAGTCATCAATGGAGATTTCCGGTTTAATCGGTTCCATAGCAGGTTTTGCTTCTTCTGCTTTCGGTGCTTCAGGAGCTTTATGTTCATAGCGTTTTCCGCCTATAATAGTAGCACCATCTTCGGTAACTTCGATACGCGGATACAGCGGTTCACCTTTGCAAACCTTAGTACCGTTAGGCATCTTGCCCCAAACAGCATCTTCCAGCAAGAATTGTTCAGGTGCAGTCAGACCTAATTGAGCATAAATCTTCGGACTGGTCATCGGAATGTACGGGCTGATGAGAATAGCAGTAATACGCAAAGTTTCTGCTAAATTATACATAACAGTTTTTAAACGATCTGCTTTCGTTTCATCTTTAGCCAAAATCCAAGGAGCAGTTTCATCAATATATTTATTAGCACGGCTAATCATTGCCCAAACGCCTTTAATAGCATTATTGATTTCCATAGCATCCATAGCTTTTACATAATTAGCTACAGTTTCATTAACCAAAGCTTTCAATTCATCATCGATAGGTTCACTCGCACCAATATCTTCTACAATACCACCATGATATTTTTCAATCATGCTGACAGTACGATGCAGCAAATTACCCAAGTCATTAGCTAAATCAGCATTTACACGACTAATCAATGCATCGCGGGAGAAATTACCATCGCTGCCTAAATTGATTTCGCGTAGCAGGAAATAGCGGATAGCATCAGCACCGAATTCGTCAATCAAGCCCAACGGATCGATAACATTGCCTTTAGATTTGGACATTTTATCGCCATCAACAACTAACCAGCCATGACCGTACACTTCTTTAGGCATTTCCAATCCCATAGCGTGCAGCATAATCGGCCAGATAATGCTATGGAAACGTACGATTTCTTTACCAACTAAATGCAAGTTTGCCGGCCAGAATTTATAGAAGAATTCATCATCAACACCATATTTAATACCGGTCAAATAGTTAAGCAGAGCATCAAACCATACATAAACAACATGTTTTTTATCGAACGGAACTTGAATACCCCAATCGAAGGTAGTACGAGTAATGCACAAATCTTCCAAACCTTGTTTTACGAAGTTAATCATTTCGTTACGACGGCTTGCCGGTTGAATGAAATCAGGGTTTTCTTCAATAAATTGCAGCCACCATTCTTGGTATTTAGACATTTTGAAGAAATAACTTTCTTCTTCCATTTCTTCTACAGGACGATGGCAATCAGGGCAGCAGCCATTTTCATCTAATTGGCGCTCCAGCCAATAGGATTCACACGGAACGCAGTATAAGCCTTTATAATTTTTCTTATAAATATCGCCTTGGTCATAAATTTTTTGCAGAGTATCTTGTACTACTTTTTCATGACGTTTTTGACTAGTACGGATAAAGTCATTATTGGAAATATGCAGACGTTCCCATAATAATTTGAAGTTAGCAATAATAGCATCAACATATTGAATAGGAGTTACGCCTTTTTCTTTAGCTTTACGTTGAATTTTCAGACCATGTTCATCACTACCGGTCAGAAAAAATACATCTTCACCCTTTAAACGATGGAAACGTGCAATGCTGTCGGCAATAGTGGTGCAATAAGCATGGCCTATATGCAGATTATCACTAGGATAATAAATTGGAGTAGTAATATAAAAAGTTGGTTTTGTCATTTGCTAATCCCTTCTCCTTCAGATATTAATTGATTATATAGCTCCCGCTTGGGAATTTTCCTTTTTTTAGCCACCTGTGCTAAGGCAATTTTCTTATCAGTACCGCTGGAAATAAGCTGTTTAACTTCTTCTAACGGTTCTAATTCTTCTTCAGCAGATGGCTGCTGTTCATTACCAGGTGCGATTACCAGACAAAATTCACCACGAGGAGAATTTTCAGCCAACCACGCTAAACAACTACTAACAGTACCACGATAAAATTCTTCATGCAGCTTAGTTAGCTCTCTAGCTGCTGCTATCTGTCTATCGCCCCAGCATTCTAAAATATCTTTTAAAACTTCTTCAATGCGGTGCGGTGCTTCATATAAAATCATCGTCGCCGGCACATAACGCCACAGCTCCAGCTGTTCTTTACGATTGCGTCTGCTTTTAGGCAGAAATCCACCGAAAAAGAACGGATAAGCAGTCAAACCTGAAGCAATCAAAGCACATAAAGCAGCATTAGCACCTGGCACAGGCACTACGCGTATACCAGCAGCAATAGCATCCTTAGCTAAAGCTTCACCAGGGTCGGCAATACCAGGGAAACCGGCATCACTGACTAAAGCAATATTTTTGCCGTCCAATAACTGCTGTAATAAATAAGCACCTTGTTTTTCCTTACTATGTTCATCATAACGAATTAAGTGACCTTTAATACCGAAATGATTTAATAGCTGTAAAGTATGACGTGTATCTTCAGCCGCGATTAAATCTGCCTCTTGCAGCATTCTTATCGCACGCGGTGTCATATCCTCCAAATTGCCAATAGGCGTCGCACACAAATAAAGAGTTCCATATGTATTTACTTCTATTGTCACAGCCTCGCCTCCAATAATATTGGCATTTCTTAGACCACAATGTCCTATAAATATTGATTTTGTGCAGTCTTATCCATAATAATATTATTTTAACACAATGCTTTACATAAATAAAGCAGAACAGTGTAAGTTTAACGTTTTGCTACAAACACTTCAGTAACAACTACCAAAGTAAAACTTTACTTATTTTTAGCTACGGTAACCTTGACATTTCTGCTAGATTATTTGATACTAAAAAAGCATTTCATATAGTTTTATTTTTAGAAAGTAGGAACATTTATGTTAAAAGGAATCACGTTGAAAGAATTATTACCTTTAATCGGGTTAACATTTTCCGCCTTTATTTTTAATACTTCTGAATTTATGCCCATTGGTTTATTAACAGATATTGCCGCTGATTTTCAGATGAGTGAAGCACAAACCGGCTCCATTATTACCATTTATGCGTGGATTGTTATGCTTTTATCTTTGCCTTTGATGATATGGGCCTCTAAATTTGAATTCCGCAAGCTATTATTAGGTACTGTAGCCGTATTCTGCGTCAGCCACGTTTTCTCTGCTATTGCGACTAATTATTGGTCTTTACTTTTTTCCCGTATCGGTGTCGCCTTTGCCCACTCTATTTTCTGGTCTATTGCCTCACCCTTAGCAGTAAAAGTAGTAGCAGAAAAATTTCACTCTTTAGCTTTAAGTATGCTAGCTACGGGCACATCTATAGCTATCATTTTCGGGTTACCTTTTGGCCGTATTATCGGTCTCCACTTCGGTTGGCGTATGGCCTTTATGTTTATCGCTGTTATTTCCCTGCTGATTTTGCTTTATTTAGCTTACGTCTTCCCTAAAGTTCCTGCTAATAAGCCTTTTACTTATAGTCAATTACCGGAATTATTACATAATCCCCTTTTACAAGGTATTTATTTCATGGTTTTCCTTATTCCCACCGCATACTATACTACTTACAGCTATATTGAACCATTTTTAAAGCAAATTGCGAATATGCCTGATAGTATGGTTACTATTACTTTAATCATTTTCGGAGCTTTCGGTTTAGTCGGCAGTCTGCTTTTCTCCTTGTGCTACAACCGTGCTCCCTATTTATTCTTACGTATTGTCAGCTTGAGTATTGCCGTAGCCTTACTGCTGCTTTATCCCTTATCCGGCAGCTACAATACCTTAATTGCTCTTTGTGCCTTCTGGGGCATTACCATTACCGCTTTCTGTGTATCATTTCAAGCAGAGCTTTTAACTTGTGTTACAGGTAGTGCTACTGCCGTTGCCATGTCTATTTTCTCCGGCATCTTTAATTTAGGCATCGGCACAGGCAGCTTCTTAGGCGGTATGGTCTGCACCTATAGTTCTTTAGCTTATATCGGTTACGCAGGCGGCACCGTCGGTATAATTGCCTTTATTTATTGTTCCTTCGTGCTCGTAAAAAATTTGCGTATGCAAGGAAAGTAAAATATCCCAAAATTAAACACAGTAAAAAGCCCCTAATCGTTAGAATTTAAGTCTAGCTTTTGGGGGCTGTTTATTCAAATATGGTTATTATTAGTAAATTGCTGTAACTGTAATAAGATTATCAATTTCAAAAAAAAGATTTTCGGTTCATTGTAAAATGAAATTGCACACCTTGAAAACAGAATAAAAATAGTCCATTGTGACCTCTTCATGTTAAAATTAAGCTGCGAAACAAAACTTACAAGGAGGCAATCACAATGGACTATACTCAAGATACCACAAAACACACAAACGGTAAACATTTTTCTTATGGTGACCGCAGAGAATTACAGGGTATGTTATCTAATAAATCTGTACGTTATTCTCTTCGTCAGTTGGCTAGACATTTTAATTGTGCTCCCAATACTATCTGTAATGAGTTGAAGCGTGGTACTCATCATAATACTGGAATATATGTAGCTAGATATGCACAAAATGCATATGAACAGTATTAAAGAAATTCAGAATATTTATTGCCAAGAAAACAGGAAAGACAAGTACACTTCTGATGAGATTCTATTTACAGCTGACTGACGTAATTTTTTGCCTAGAAAAATACTTGGTTACAAAACACCAGATGATTTATTCTAGAATTAACTTGATAAGATTTATGCATCTTGATTTTTTAAAAGTGTGCAACTTCTTATTGCAATTTAGGTTTAGAAAATATAATCAGAAAAAGCCGATCTGCTCTAATTTTCAATGTTAGAAACAGATAGGCTTTTATTATAAAGAATGAAAAATCTTTAGCAGTTAAATTAACCGATTTCGCCTTCCAGTTCAGTACCGCGAACTTTCAACGGACGATTATGTTCGTCAACCATAACTACTTTGGGTACGAAGTTTTTAGCTTCTTCTTCTTCCATCATGCTGTAAGCAATGATGATAACAGTATCACCAACAACAACTTTACGTGCAGCAGCACCATTTAAGCAGATAACACCGCTTCCACGTTCACCTGCAATAACATAAGTTTCCAAACGATTGCCGTTATTATTATCAACGATTTGTACGCGTTCACCAGGCAGAATACCGGATAATTCCAACAGCTCGCTATCAATGGTGATGCTGCCCATATATTCTAAATTAGCCTCGGTTACAGTAGCACGATGAATTTTACCATGAAACATATTATAAAGCATTATTTTTCCTCCAATACAACATTATCAATTAAACGAGTAGTACCAAATTTTACAGCTACAGCCAGCAGATTGCTGCCATGTAATTCATTACCTGCATCTTGTAATTCAGGTAATGCATAAATTTCTACGTAATCAATCACTGCCATAGGCTCTTGGGTAATTTCTTCACGAACTTGAGCAATTAATTTTTCAGCATTACGTTCACCGTTAGCAAAAGTTTCTGCAACATGCTTTAAACTACGATTCAAAACTAAAGCAGCTTGATGCTCTTCTTCACTTAAATAAGTATTGCGAGAGCTTTTTGCCAAACCATCAGCTTCACGGATAATCGGCATAATACGCAGTTCTACATTAAAGAATAAATCTTTAACCATACGTTTTAAAACTTCAACCTGTTGCGCATCCTTTTGACCAAAGTACGCACGATCCGGTTGGGCCAGATTGAATAATTTACTAACTACAGTGGTAACACCGCGGAAGTGAATAGGACGAGTACGACCACACAGTACTTTAGTAACTTCACCTGTTACCTCTACCCAAGTAGCATCCTCGCTAGGATACATTTCTTGCGGATTCGGTGCAAAAACAACTGCAGCCCCCATTTTTTCTGCCAACTCACAGTCAGCTTCCAAGGTACGCGGATAAGCATCTAAATCTTCATTCGGTGCAAATTGAGTCGGATTCAGGAAAACACTGACTACAACAAAATCATTTTCAACAGCAGCTGCTTTAATTAAGGAAGCATGACCTTCATGTAAAGCTCCCATAGTAGGAACTAAACCGATAGTTAAATTTTCTTTTTTTGCCGCAGCGACAGCTTGACGCAATTCGGCAACTGTATGTACTAATTGCATATCTTCACCTTCAAATTTATTTATATTGATTAATATAATTTTTCTAAAACACTATCGTCGATTTTAAAAGTATGTTCTTCAGCAGGGAAACGTCTTGCTTTAACATCAGCAATATAAGCTTTAACGGCATTAACGGTTTCATCATGGAGATTAGCATATTTTTTTACGAATTTCGGAGTAAAGCCGGTGGAAACGCCTAACAAATCATTGCATACAAGTACTTGGCCATCACATTCGTTACCGGCACCAATACCGATAGTAGCCATAGTATGCAGTTCTTTAGTAATTTTAGCAGCTAAAGCAGCAGGTACGCATTCAAGAACGCAAGCAAATGCACCAGCTTCTTCCAAAGCTTTAGCATCATCAACTAATTTTTGAGCAGCTGCTACTTCTTTACCTTGCACTTTATAGCCACCTAATTGGTTAACGGATTGCGGAGTTAAACCAATATGAGCACACACAGGAATACCTGCTTCAACAAGACGTTTTACTAAGGGAGCAACCTCGCTGCCACCCTCCAGTTTTACAGCAGTGCAACCGGTTTCTTTTAAGAAACGACCAGCGTTGTAAATTGCATCTTTAATATCTGCTTGATAGCTCATGAAAGGCATATCACCGATAACCAGAGCAGTATTATTACCACGCATAACAGCTTTAGTATGGTGAATCATATCATCCATGGTTACAGGGATGGTAGAATTATAACCTAAAACTACATTGCCTAAAGAATCGCCAACTAAAATCATATCGATTTCTGCTTCGTTAACATTGCGAGCCATCGCTACATCATATGCAGTAATCATAGTAATAGGTTCACCTTTTTGTTTCATTTCTCTAATAGTATTTACAGTAACAGGTTTCATGGTTTTATTTATCCTCCTTAGTATTACCGCAATGTTTTTGCAGTATTTCAGTCAATTGTTGAATAGCAGCATCATCAATATTGTGCTGAGTTTGTACGAGCTTTACAGCTTCTAAGCCCAATAAACTATATAAAGGATGATATTTCCCGGGCAATATACTTAAATGCTTTTGCACCGTACTAGCATCGCCACGAGCAATCGGTCCCGTCAACGCTTTCCCTAAAGTATCTGTCTGCAAAAGATTAGTTGCGGTGCCACAAAACAAAGGTTTTAAAGCATCCCAGGCACTTTTGTCATCCCCTAACCAACGTGCCATGAGTTGTTGTGCTACAGACTCTAAAGCAACTACATAATTAGAACAGATACAAGCAGCTGCATGATAAATCGTACGCTCAGCAGGTGGTACAAAAAAAGCTTTACCACCAAAGAAATTTACAAGCGTTTCAGCTGTCTCTTTTGCTAAAGCATCACCATCTACAGCCATATAAACACCAGTCAGCTTAGTTTTACCGCCACTAAAACTTTGTAGCGGATGCATACTGCCTATATGTGCTCCTTGTTCTTGAAGTGGATTTAAAACTTCTATTCCTAAAGAACCACTGCAATGCAAAAAAATTTTTCCTTCTAAAAAGACGCTCTTAGCTAAAGAAGCAGCAACCGGTGCGAGCAGTCTATCCGGTAAAGTTAATAAAATAACTTCTGCATCTTTAATAAGACTCTGATTATCATATACAGGCAACTGAAATTGCTCTGCTAAAGCAATACTATGTTCCTTTGTAGAAGCTGTAATACCAATTAAAGAATCATGCTGATGTAAATAATCTGCTAAACAGCAACCTAAACGCCCGCCACCGATAATGCCGATTTTCATAAAATCTCCTTTCTGACTTAGGGAGACGCTTTCCATGCTAACAAAAAAGCGTGCACTTCACCGTAAAGAAGAGCACGCTAAAAAAATAAATGCACATTCCAGACAGAATGCGCATGCTATTACAATAAGCTTGTGTTGCGTCTTCGTCCCGGTCTAATAGATCCAAGCGATTATGACTTTATGTCTTGAATAAATCAAAGTTATATCAGCTTCAGTGCACAAAAAATACTACTGTGCTTAACTTAATTTATCGCCATTATAATAACATAGAATTTTAACTTGTGCAAGTTAATAATGTCATTTATTTAACAGAAATTTAATTTATTTTATGGTTAACTACTAATATTTTTAGGTTGACTTATCTTGGTTATTGTTCTATACTAAACTACGTTAACGTAATTATAAGAGGTGGTTTACAATGATTAACAGTTCTGCAGCCCACAGTCGTTTTACAACAAGAGAATTGGTATTTATGGCATTCTTCTCTGCTTTAACAGCCATAGGTGCTTTTATTAAAATTCCGGTTCCTTATTGTCCCTTTACGCTGCAGCTTTTATTTACAACTATGGCAGGCTTACTGCTTGGTGCACGATTGGGCAGTGCTGCTGTATGGGTTTATATAGCTCTAGGTCTATTAGGTTTACCTGTATTTACCAATGGCGGCGGTCCAGGTTATGTTTTCCAGCCGACATTCGGTTATCTTATCGGTTTTGCCTTAGGTTCCAGAATTACAGGTATGCTTTCTCAAGGTGCTGTAAGCTTCAAAAAATTGTTAATCGCTAATTTCGGCGGTCTAGTTGCCGTATATTCCTGCGGCATGGTTTACTTCTATTTAATCGGTAATTATGTTATCAACCAACCGATTGCTCTGTGGCCGCTGTTTTTATATTGTTTCATCCTGGCAGTCCCCGGTGACATTGTTCTTTGTATCATCGCCGCACTACTCGGTAAAAAACTTATTCCTATCGTAAGAAATTCTGGAAGGTGAAAATTATGAGTAAAGGTATTTTTATTACTGCTATTGGTACTGATGTAGGTAAAACATATGTTACCGGTTTAATTGTCAAAAAACTGCGTGATGCTAAATTAAATGCAGGCTATTATAAAGCTGCACTTAGTGGTGCTGAAGAACAGCCTGACGGCACTTGGCTGCCTGGTGATGCTGCTTTTGTAGGAAAAATTGCAGGCATCCCCGAAAAACCTGATGATATGGTTTCTTATATTTACAAAACTGCCGTTTCTCCTCATCTGGCTGCGCAGCGCGAAGGCAACCCTGTAGAAATGGAAAAAGTTCAAGCTGATTTCAAAGCTGCACAAGCTAAATACGATTATCTGACCATGGAAGGCAGCGGTGGTATCATCTGCCCGATCCGTTGGGATGAAAAAGAACACATCTTGTTAGAAGATGTTATTAAAACCTTAGGCTTAGGTACTTTGGTTATTTCCAATGCAGCATTAGGCTCCATTAACGCTTGCGTACTTACTGTTTACTATCTGCAACAACATGGTATTCCTGTTCGCGGTATTATCCTCAATAATTATGATGACACCGATTTCATGCAAAAGGATAATAAACTGATGATGGAGGCATTAACCAAGGTTCCTGTTATCGCCTGTGTTAAACCTGATGCTCAAGAATTAGATATTGATGTTAACCTTTTAAAATCTTTATATAAATAACTTTCTGTTTCACATAAAGGAGTGTGCTCAAATGAATCGTATGGAAGAATTAGGACAAAGAGATTTAGCTCATATCTGGCATCCTTGCTCTCAGATGAAAGACTATGAAACACTGCGTCCGATTGTTGTTGATCATGCAGCCGGCTCTTATCTCTATGCTGCCGACGGTAAAAAATACTTGGACATCATCAGCAGCTGGTGGTGCAACCTGTTAGGTCACTGCAATCCGAAAATCAATGCTGCTATCAAAAAACAATTAGATGAGTTGGAGCACGTTATTTTCGTTAACTTCACCCATGAGCCGGCTATTAAATTAGCCGAAGAATTAGTAAAGGTTCTACCGAAAGGCTTAAATAAATTTAACTTTGCTGATAACGGTTCTTCTTCTGTAGAAATCGCTTTGAAAATTGCCTTCCAATATCAATTACAAACCGGTCATCCGGAAAAGAAACGTTTTATGTGCCTGTCTGAAGGTTATCATGGTGAAACCATCGGTGCTCTGTCCGTCGGCAGTATGGATTTGTTTGCACAAATGTACAAACCGATGATGATGAATAATATCCATGTACAAGCTCCTGATTGCTATCGCTGCCCCTTCCATAAAGATCGTGAGCATTGCCAATGTGAATGTTTCAAATTTGCTGAAGAAGAATTTGCTAAACATGCTAAAGAAACTGCAGCAATTATTGTAGAGCCTATTGTTCAAGGCTGTGCCGGCATGCGCATTTATCCTGCTCTTTATCTTAAAAAACTGCGTAAGCTCTGCGACGAATACGGTGTTCTGCTGATTGCCGATGAAATTGCTACCGGCTTTGGTCGTACCGGAAAAATGTTTGCTTGCAATCATGCTGAAATCACTCCTGATATCATGTGCATTTCTAAAGCTCTGACCGGCGGTTATCTGCCCATGGCTATTGTCTGCACTACCGATAAAATCTATGACGCTTTCTATGATGATTACAATAAAGGCAAAGCCTTCATGCATAGCCATACCTATGCCGGCAACCCCATCGGCTGCTCTGCTGCTTTAGCTGTTTTGAACATCATGAAAGAAGAAAATATTTTAGAAAATGCAGCAGTAAAAGCAAAACACTTCAATGCTGCTTTAAACGAAGCTTTTGCTAATCACAAAAACATTGGTGAAATCAGACATATCGGCCTTATTAACGCCATGGAACTTGTTACCGATAAAGAAAATAAAATCGGCTTTGACAGCAATCTGCGTATAGGTTATGAAATCTATAAAAAAGCTTTAACCCATGGTCTGCTTCTGCGTCCTCTTGGTAACGTGATTTACTTCAATCCGCCTCTGAATATTGCTGACGAAGACTTAGACAAAGCTGTTGCTTTAGCTAAACAATCCATGGAGGAAATTTTAGGTTAATCATGAAAAATTTGCCATTAAAAGATTTGACTACCATCTCTTTATTAGCTGTGCTAATTTTAATCTCCGGCTCTTTTAAGATTCCTTCTCCCGTAGCCGGCGGTGAATTTCAGTTATCAGCACCAATAGCAGTTTTAATTTGTGCCTGCTTTGGGTTTAAACGTTATATCATTGCAGGTATCATTGCCAGTGCATTAGGTATGATGCTTGGTGTACATAACATTTTCAGTATCATCATTCAAATGTCCTTCCGTCTGGTAACTGGTGCTACTATGTTAGCCTTCGGCACCAACCTTTTAACCGTTATCCTCAGTGGTCCTTTAGGTACATTCTTTGCCCGCTTGGTTATGTGGCAGATTACAGGTGTCAACTGGATGGTCTTAACTGCTGCAGCTGCACCTGGTATGATTTTTACAGCTATTACCGCAGGTCTTTTCTACAAACCGGCAACCAAATTATTACATCGTCTTGCCGTAGTTCATTAACTTTAGATTTTTACTATCGCTCAAGTCATTATGGCTTGAGCGATATTTTTCGGAGGAATGAAAATGTCATTATATAGCATTAAAATGCGTGCTTCTAAAAACAATAAACATGTCAGTGGTGCAGAACGTATTATTCCACAAACTGATATTGCCGAAAACATTTCTGCTTTAGCCGAAAGAGCCTTACATCATGGATTAGGCCGTGCTGATTTCATTAATATCAAAATGGAAGAAGTAAAGCCTGACGAATTGGAATACTTAGATGTCCTTCCTGTCAGTACCCGTCCAGCAAATACTATTGAAGGCAGCTATGCTATTATGCGGGAAATTTTAGGCGAGCTCAATCTAGCTACCGAGGCTGATGAACTTATTGACCTTTTACGTAACGTTCACCCCATGCGTGGTGCTGTTTTATATGATATTGCTACCAAGAAAGCAGTAGAGCCGGATCACGAACGTGGTATTCGCGTTACCTATATGGATGCTGAAGGTGCTTCTTGTGCCGGCAGCAATAAAAACCACTTCCGCGAAGCTATCGTTTTAGCCACTAAGGTAGTCCACGCACCTGGTATTATCAGTGAGCTGTGTATGTCAGATGACCCGGAATATGTAACCGGCTATATCTCCTCTTTAAAGCATGGTTATGTCCGTCTGACACCGTTAAAAGATGTCGGTAACCCGCATGGCGGACGTATCTTCATCTTCGATAGCCGAAAAGCTAATATCCAGGATACCATCGCTTATCTGGAAGAACAAAAAGTTTTAGTCCGCGGACTGCCTCCTGAAAGACCTGTTAATCAGGATCCGCAAAAAATTTATGCTGAGGAATTAGATCAGCTACAAAAAAATTATCTTTACCGCTCTATGCGTACTCTGACAAGTGCCCAAAGCAAAAACGTGCAAATGCATAATAAAAGCATTTTAATCTTTTCCTCTAACAGCTACCTTGATTTGTCCAATGATTCACGTGTCAAAGAAGCTGCCGGTAATGCTATTGCAAAATGGGGTGTCGGTAGCGGCGGCAGTCGTTTGGCAACCGGTAACACTACCTTACACGAAAATTTAGAAATCCGCTTAGCCGCCTTTAAAGGCACTGAGGCAGCGTTATTATTCAATACAGGCTATATGGCTAACGTCGGTATTATTTCTGCTCTCTGCAACAACGAGAGCGTTATTTTCAGCGATGAATATAACCATGCTAGCATTATCGACGGCTGTCGTTTAAGTCAGGCTCGCATTATCATTTATAAACATAATGATATGCAGGATCTGGAGCAAAAAATTAAAGCAACTTCCTACAAAAAAGGCTTGATTGTCAGCGATGCCGTCTTTAGTATGGATGGTGATATCGCTGATTTACCGCAAATCGTTGCCTTAGGAAAAAAATATCAACTGCTGACCATGTTAGATGAAGCCCATGCTACAGGCGTTATCGGTGCTACCGGTCATGGTATCGTTGAATATTATAAGAATATCTGTAAACCGGATATTCTTATGGGTACTTTAAGCAAAGCAATCGGTGCTGAAGGTGGTTTTGCCTGTGCTAACAAGGTTCTCATCGAATATCTGAAAAATAAAGCTCGTAGCTTTATCTTTGCTACCTCCCAAGCTCCTGCTACTGTCGCAGCCTCCTTGCGTGCTTTAGAAATTTTAGAAACGGAACCCGAACGCAGCCAACAATTACAACATAACGTAACCTATTTTTTAAATTGTCTACATCAAGAAGGTATTGCAGCTCATTCTCAAACCGCTATTATACCTATTATTATCGGTGATGCAGGCACGGCCTTAAAAGTTGCAGATGAATTATTAGCACAAGGTCTGTTAATTCCTGCAATCCGTTATCCCACCGTACCCAAAGATACTGCCCGTCTGCGTATTGCTTTAATGTCAACCCATACAGAAGCAGAATTAGCAACTACAGCACATAAAATTGCTGTAGCTGTCAAAAAATATTTGTAAGTGCATAAAAAAAGAATCCGTTTACCTTGCGTAGATAAACGGATTCTTTACTTTTTCATTTTTTTACTAGCTCTTTCGCCGCTTTTTCAAATTTCACACGGGAAAGCATGGTAAAACGGCCACAGCCACAACATTTGATACCAAAATCCATTCCGGTTCTGGTAACCTCCCACTCTGCTGACCCACAGGGATGGGCTTTTTTCATTTTAACAATATCACCAACATTAATTTGTTTAATATCAAGCATTTTTCTACCACCAAATTTTTACTTTCACAATAATTTACTGAAAATATTAAAATAAATGTCTAGCTAAAAACTTAAATTCATTATATAAAAAAAAGCGTTATTCAGCAAGGCCTTTATTAAACACATCCACATAATCAATCACCATTACTTTGCCAAAATAATATTATGGCATTAGTACGTCTGATAGTGTATAATACTGTTTAACATTTCCAAACGAGGTACTATTATGAATTTTCTCCCCTTCTTCTTTATTGCTGCACGAATGTTTCATTTCCTACATGATCGTGAAACATCATACTTATTGCAAAAATTTTCCCGTATGTTAGAAGAACGTCGTGCCCATCCAGAACGTAAACATATTCTTATTATTGATGCAAGTGCATCCTTGTTTATTTTCTATTTTATACTCAATCTATGCTTTCTTTTATACTGCATCTGGTTAATGTTCGATGATAATACTTGGAATCAGGGCTGCTTACTTTTATTTATTGCCTCCCAAGAATATCTTGCTACTCATGGCCGCATTAATGGTGCTTATTTTACCGATAGCGAAGGTTTTGTTTATCCACGTAACTGGTTACGTTATCTTACCTTAGTCGAAACCTTATATATTCTTCTTAAATTATTCAAAAATTAAAATATTCTCAACCACAACAAAGAAGTAGACTATTTCCTTTTACAGTGAAGTAAAAGTTATAAATAAAAGAGCTATGTCTTAGACAGCATATCAACGTATATGTCTGAACCAAGGCATAGCTCTTTTTTTATTTTATTCCAAGAATTATTGCAGCAAGGATTTTTCTTCATCAGCTAAAGGATATTGAGAAGTGCCGTTATGAATATTCTTAGCATAGCAGCGACTTTCTTCACGACCATAAATGCTGGTAAGAATCAAACCATTATTTTTAGCATCTGTCAGTAAAATGCTATAACTCATTTCACCGCCCATAGCATCAAAAGCATCATAACGCACCAGATTTACATTTTGCAGGCATCCCTGTACCTGTTCATGCAATTTTTGATGTTGCTCTTGTAAACTACTCAGCTCCTGCTGGGTTTTATGTAGCTCTGTTAAAGTATCCGTTAAAACCGTATCTATATTAGCTTCTTTACCTTGAGTAAAAAAATCATATTTGGCTTGTAATGTATTCAGCTTACTTTTTAAATTAAACAAAAAAACGGTAAGCAATACACAAATGAAAAAGAGTACTGCCATTACTACACATAAATATTTACCTGCAATTAGATTAGCTTGTTCCATAAATAAAATTACCTCACCTATATTTAATTTTTACTAGCGTATTAAGATAAATTTTAGACATGCAAACGACGTGGCTGTTGTTTTTCCTGCGGTTGCTCGTTGCCCTGCTGCAATACCTCATATATACGCTCCAAATCTTCAGCAGAATAATATTCTATCTGAATAGTACCACCTTGACGGCCATCCTCTTCCGGCTTCGGTAATACCTTTACTTTGGTTCCTAACAATTCTACTAAACGGGATTCAAAATCGCGACAGAAAACATCATTTTCAGTTACCTTACGCTTACTTTTTTTAGTTTTTAATTTCTCTTCTTTTTCCGCTTCGATAATTTCACGGACAATTTTTAACTGTCTACCCTCTTTAAGTTTACGGACAACCTCCTCAGTCATACGGGAACTCCACCCATTAGCAATAATAGACTTAGCCACTTCTAACTGTTGTTCTTTTTTCGGCAGTCCTAAAAGTTGCTTAGCCTGACCCATAGTTAAAGTACCATTAATAATTTCATTCTGTATTTCCTGAGGTAAATTTAATAAACGTAAAATATTCGTTACAGCAACACGGCTACGACCAACCTTTTCGGCAACCTGCTCCTGAGTTAATTTAAATTCAGACATCAGACGACGTAAGCCCTGTGCTTCTTCAATAGGATTTAAATCATGACGTTGGATATTTTCAATCAAAGCGATTTCCATCATCTTAGTATCATCATAATCCTTGATGACTACCGGCACATTAGCTAAGCCTGCTAATTTTGCCGCACGCAGACGACGTTCACCAGCTACTAATTCAAATGCCTCACCTTTTTTGCGTACTACCAAAGGCTGTACAATTCCGAATTCCTTGATAGAATCTGCTAATTCCCGTAATTTTTCCTCATCGAAAATACGACGCGGTTGATAAGGATTAGCTGTAATAGTTTCTATAGCTGCTTCCTGAGGCTTATTTTCATTGGCTGTTACCGCTGCTTCTTTAGCTACAGGCTGTGCAGGAATAGTACTTCTGTTTTCACCGAAAATAGCACCTAATCCCTTACCTAATCCACCTTTTCTACCCATGTAAATTCACCTCTTATATCTTAAAGTTATTCTTATATTTTATCACATTTAATTTTTCCATGCAGAGTTTTTTCCCTAGAATAAAAATAAGGCAACCGCAGAAGTGATTGCCTTATTTTTTATTTCTTATTCATCTTCTATAACTTCTTTAGCCAATTCCATATACACCTGAGCACCCTTTGATTTACTATCGTAGTCAATTACAGGCTGTCCATGACTCGGTGCTTCACTTAAACGTACATTGCGTGGAATGATAGTAGTATAAACTTTAGTCTTGAAATACTTTTGCACTTCCTCCACAACATCCTGTGATAAATTAGTGCGACTATCATACATAGTCATCAATACGCCCTCTAATTTTAACGCAGGATTGAGATTACGTTGTACTAGCTGAATAGTATTCATCAGCATAGTTACGCCTTCCAAAGCATAGAATTCGCACTGAATAGGAATTAAAACAGAAGTTGCGGCAGTCAGTCCATTGATAGTCAGCAAACCTAAGGACGGAGGACAATCAATGAGAACATAATCATAGTTATGTTTTACACGTTCCAAAGAATTTTTTAAGCGTCCTTCGCGATTCATCAAGGATACCAATTCAATCTCAGCACCAGCTAGTTGAATAGTTGCCGGTACAATATCCAGACGATCATAGGCAGTATGTTTAATAACATCCTGCATCGGTACTTCGTTGACAATAGCATCATAAATACATTGTTTAATATCACGTTTATCAAAGCCAAAGCCGCTGGTAGTATTACCCTGCGGATCACTGTCAATCAAGAGCACCCTGCGGCCCATAGAGGCCAGGCACGCGGCCAGATTTACCGCTGTAGTAGTTTTGCCGACGCCGCCCTTTTGGTTGGCCATAGCAATTACTTTTACCAATTCGCTTCACCTCGTTACTAATAGTCTAACTACTTTATTTTAACATACTTTAGCTGTTTATGGCAGATGTATGCAATAGATTTTTCGAAAATAAGCATAAAATCTGCTTTTATTTTTGTTTAATCAGATGCTGGCACCAATGTAATAAATACATACTATATTCATCAAACCCTGCTATTTCATCATTTCGTGCTGCGTGTACAGCTTCGCCATACTGCAAAATCTGTTTATCTGATTTAATAACATTCTCAGCTAAAATACGATGCTTATGTAAATAAACACCCTGCTCTAGATAATATTTAGCCTGTACAGCAAAAACAGCTGCTTTATATAACTCCCTTAAAACCGCAATAGAACGAGCATGAATATAATTATGGCAACAGCCATGATAAAGATTGCAGGCACTAAGCTGCACCAATTCGGCAGCAGCATTTTTATCGGCTAAAGGCTTAATAAAATCTAAATCTCCATATAAGGCAATAGTATCATGATAAAGCTGAAACAAATCACCACGTTGCCAAGCTGCTAATTCTTGATAACCGCCTACAAAGCCACAAATTTTTTCTTGCTCAGGCATAGTCGACAAAATATCTCGATAACGCTTTAAAATAGTGCTATTTAATACTTTAAATAATACTACTACATCAATATCACTGTCAGAAGATGCTTCACCACGAGCATAGCTTCCTTGCAAGCCTAAAAAATATAATTCTTGAGGAAAAGCGAGTTTTACAGCATTAGTAAAATTTTCTAGCCATTGAGAAAAATTTTGCATCTTCTCACATCCTTTCATAGAAAAAGTAAGGCAATGTTTCACGTGAAACATTGCCTTGTTTCTCAATATTAAAATAACGGTTTGCTATTACCGATTTTCGGTTTCTTTTGATTCTTAATACGCAGGCTAACTACTACTTCATCGCCTTCAATAGTCTGTTCCATATTTACAGGAATACCTACATCCTTAATTGCAGTAACAACTTGCTTAATGCTGTTAAGATAAATACGCACATCATTTACGACAATTAGGCGTTTTTTCTTTTCCTGTTGCGTTTCGTTTAATAATTTTTCTATATATTCTTCTGTTTGACGCACACTATAATTACGGGCAACTACTATTTGTAATACTTCTAAACGTTTCACATCCTCCTCTAAGCGCAATAAAGCACGAGCATGACGCTCGCTTAAGGAAGCATCAATCAAAACTTTGCGCACTTCTGAGGATAAACGCAGCAAACGTAGCTTATTAGCAATAGTAGATTGTTTCTTGCCTACACGAGCAGCCATTGCTTCCTGAGTAAGATGGAATTGATTCATCAGCTTTTCATAGCCTTCAGCTTCTTCCAAATAATGCAAGTCTTCACGTTGCAGATTTTCAATCAACGCAATTTCCGCAATCTGCTGAGAAGTGTATTCACTGATAATAACAGGTACTTCAATCAATTTTGCCAATTTGGAAGCACGCAGACGACGTTCGCCGGCAATCAACAAATATTTCCCGTTTTCTGCAGGAGCTACCAATAACGGCTGCAGCACACCATATTGTGCAATAGAGGCAGATAAATCCTCTAAAGAACTATCATCAAAAGTTTTACGCGGTTGATAAGGATTCGGGAAAATATGGTCAATAGGTACTTTAACTACCTTCACTTCATTTACAGCTTTACGCTCACCTAAAATACCACAATCAGTATCTAAAACGGAAAAGCCATCATCAACAATCATTTTTTATCCCCCTGTCTGCTGCCTAAAGGCTGCCTTTCTGGTGTACCTGCTTTACGCGGATATGCAGCAGGTGTCGCTTTAACTTTATTTATCTTTATTATAGCACGTCCATCATCAAGACCGGGTAATTTTACAGGATCAGCACTAATAATTTTGCCACCGAGAATTTTAACTGCTTCTGTACCTTCGTTAATTTCATCGGCAAATTTACTACCCTTCAAAGCAATAAACTGCCCACCTTTTTTAGCTAATGGTAAACAATATTCAGAAAGCACACTCAGTCGTGCTACAGCACGTGCAGTAACAAAATCATATTTTTCACGATATTTTTTATTACGTCCTGCATCCTCTGCACGAGAATGCTCACAGACGATATCATTCAGCTCCAAAGCATCGATTACTTGTTGTAAAAATTTTAAACGTTTACCTAAAGAATCAATTAAAGTAACCTTTAATTCCGGACAATAAATTTTTAACGGTACACCTGGAAAGCCGGCACCGGTACCGACATCAGCTAAGGTCTTGCCATCCATAACAGGATTATAAGCTAAAAGGCTGTCAATCATATGCTTTACAGCAACTTCTTCAGGTTCAGTAATTGCAGTTAAGTTCATCACTTTATTGGTTTCTACAAGCATTTCATAATACTTGGTGAATTGCTCTAACTGTCGATCAGTAAATTCTAATCCTGCTTCAGCACCACGAGTAGCTAAGATTTCAGCAAAAGTCATTCTTCATCCTGCTCCTTTCTTCTACGCAATTCCAACGCAATCATCAAGACGCTGATATCCGCAGGAGAAACACCGCTAATACGGGAAGCCTGACCAATATTTGTCGGACGTACCTTATCTAATTTTTCCGCAGCTTCAGAAGATAATTCTTTAATAGCACGATAATCAATATCAACAGGCAGCTTTTTATTTTCCAGCTTCATGAAGCGTTCTACTTCCTGACGTTGTTTAGTAATATAGCCTTCATATTTAGCAAAAATTTCGGTCTGTTCTGCTACCTGCTCCGGTAAAGTTTCTAAACCGAAAGCATCCTGCAACTTCGCATATGTTACTTCTTTACGACGCAGTAAATCTAACAGATTAACACCACTACGTAAAGGAGCTGTCCCCATAGCCGCCAATTTAGCATTATTTTCTGCACTAGGAGAAATATGCATTTGACCCAGCTCACTGATAGCACGTTCCAAAGCAGTACGCTTCTCAGTAAAACGTTTATAACGTGTGTCATCAACTAAGCCAATATCTCTGCCCTTCTGAGTAAGGCGCAGATCTGCATTATCCTGACGTAACAACAAACGATATTCAGCACGGGAAGTCATCATACGATAGGGCTCATTAGTACCCTTAGTAACAAGGTCATCAATCAGGACACCGATATAAGCTTCATCACGACGCAGAATAAACGGATCACAGCCATTGATTTTGCGCATAGCATTAATACCTGCCATCAAACCTTGTGCTGCTGCTTCTTCGTAACCACTTGTACCATTAGATTGACCTGCACTAAATAAACCACTAATAGCCTTATGCTCTAAGGATGCTGTTAATTGCAGCGGATTCAGGCAATCATAATCAATAGCATAGCCGGCACGCATCATTTTGCAATGCTCTAAACCAGGAATAGTCTGCATAAACTGTAATTGAATATGTGCAGGTAAGGAAGAGCTCATGCCTTGCACATACATTTCAGTAGTACTGCGACCTTCAGGCTCGATAAATAATTGGTGACGCTCTTTATTGGCAAAACGCACCAATTTAGATTCGATGGACGGGCAATAACGCGGTCCCACACCTTCAATCATACCATTGTACATACCGGATAAATGCAAATTATCGCGGATAATTTTATGCGTTGCTTCGTTAGTATATGTTAAATAACAAGGAACCTGCTCTCTAGTTTTAATATCACTGATAAAAGAGAAGTTGCGTACTTCTTCATCACCATATTGCGGCTCCATTTTGCTGTAATCAAGGCTACGGGCATCAAGACGAGCAGGAGTACCTGTTTTAAAACGCATCAGCTCTACGCCGTTTTCTAGCAAAGATGCGGACAGCTTTTGTGCACTACGCAAACCATTAGGACCACATTCATAATTAACCTGACCGTACACGATACGACCACGTAAATATGTACCTGTAGCTAAAATAACGCATTTAGCTTCAAAAACTTCGCCGGTTTCAGCTTCAACACCTACTACCTGACCATTTTCGACTAAAACGCGGTCAATCATCAATTGTTTAAGTTCCAGGTTGTCCTGCTGCTCAATAATATGCTTCATCAGAGTATGATAATAAGGTTTATCTTCCTGACCGCGCAGTGCATGTACAGCATAACCCTTACCTGTATTCAATAAACGCATCTGAATGCATGCTAAATCAGCACTGATACCCATCTGACCACCTAAAGCATCCAGTTCGCGGACAAGATGACCTTTAGCAGGACCACCGATGGACGGATTACAAGGCATTAACGCCACATTATCCAAGGAAAGTGTAGCCAGCAAGGTTTTTCCGCCTAAACGAGCGGCTGCCAAAGCAGCTTCTACGCCGGCATGACCGGCACCGACTACAATTACATCAAAAGTATCTGTTATATATCCCATAGTAAAATCTCTACCTTACTGTCTATATTTTATTTGCCGATGCAGAAACGGGAGAAAATTTCATTAATAATTTCATCCTGTACTGTATCACCGGTAATTTCACCTAATAAATCAATAGCGGTCCGAGCATCAATGACGATGCAATCATAAGGCAACATATTTTCTGCAGCACTGCCGGCATCCTCTAAGGACTGTAGTGCCTGACGCAGTAATCTTTCTTGACGGACATTTTGCACATACGCACCATCACCTAAAGTACCTTCGCTGCCATATACATAATTCTTCAACCATTTAGTAAAGCTATCTACACCATGTAAAGTCTTGGCGGATAATAACATGACCTTATCTGCACCAAAACGTTGTTTTAAGACATCCATATCTACATTTAAGCCCAAATCACTCTTATTGACAATCAATACACATGGTTTATCGGCAGCAGCCTCTAAAATAGCTTCATCTTCTTCAGTTAAGCCTGCACTGCCATCGATAACGCAAATAACCAATTCCGCAGTTTGTAACAGCTGACGGCTCTTTTCTACACCAATTTTTTCTACAAAATCATCAGTACTACGAATACCTGCTGTATCTGCTAGCACCAAAGGAACGCCATCTAAAAGTAATTGCTCCTCGATAACATCACGAGTAGTACCTGCATATTGAGAAACAATAGCACGCTCCTCCTGCAGCAAAGCATTCAGCAGACTTGATTTACCTACATTAGGACGACCTACAATAGCGGTGCGCAAACCTTCACGCAGAATTTTACCTGTATGCGCATTAGCTAGCAACTTCTCGATTTCACCACAGGTTTGGTGAATACTGTCCTGTACCTTCGTATAAGTAACGTCTTCGATATCCTCCTCCGGATAATCGATAACCGCCTCCAGATTAACAACTACATCTACCAGCTCCTTACGCAATTCATGAAGTTTGCGTGCCAGCTGACCCTCCTGCTGTCTTACTGCCAGCTTCAGACTAGCTTCACTGCGGGAACGGATGATATCCATAACTGCTTCAGCTTGAGTTAAATCAATACGTCCGTTTAAAAAAGCTCTTTTAGTAAATTCACCTGGTTCTGCCGGACGAGCACCGACACTATAAGTCAGAGCTAAAATTTTCTTTAAGGACTGCAAACCACCATGACATTGTATTTCTACAACATCCTCTGCCGTATAGGAATGAGGTGCACGCATATATACTGTCAGCACCTCATCCACCATTGTTCCATCCGTATCCAGAATATGTCCATAAACAAGAGTATTTACCGGATAAGCGGACAGCTTTTTACCGGAGGCAGCACAAAAAAGCTGTTCGGCAACAGCTAAAGCCTGTTCACCACTGATGCGAACAATGCCTACTGCTCCTTCACCTAAAGCTGTGATTACAGCACTGATAGTATCTTCTGCCATAAGTACCTCCCTTTCCTTAGCATTTATCATATCTTAACTGCCAACCACCGCCGACAGTAATTTGCTTTTTAAGAAAATTAACCCAGTAAAACTAATTTACTGGGTTAATAAAATGTTTATTTTTTTAATTCAATAACAACATGACGATACGGATCATCGCCCTCGCTAAGTGTCGTAACCCGGCGATCGCCCTGCAGGGCCATATGGATAATCTTACGTTCATGCGGATTCATCGGTTCCAAAGCTACGCGTTCACCAGTACGTTTTACCTTGTCTGCCAATCTATTAGCCAGACGGGTTAAGGTTTCGATGCGGCGGTCACGATAATCTTCCACATCAATAATTACACGTACGCGTTCATTACTGGTTTTGTTAGCAACCAAATTAGTAAGGTATTGCAGACTATCTAAAGTCTGACCATGTTTACCAATTAAAATACCCATGTCTTGACCATGGAGTTTAAAAGTAACACTGCCATCATTTTTGTTGATGAATTTTTCCATTGCTACTTCAATTTTCATAGCAGTGAAAACTCTTTGCAAAAATTCTTTAGCAGCAATAATAGCTTCGTCATTTACGATATATTTACGTGCTTCACGTGCCGGACGTTCGCTTTTCAGGGATTCCAAAGTAGAGATTGCAGAATCAACTGCATTATCTTTCGCTTCGGCAGCCTTTTGGCTCAAATCCTCAACAGCAGCACTAGCATCAGCTTTAACAGCTTCTGCTTTCTTCACTGCAGTATCTACAGCAATATTGGCAGCTTCTTTTACTGCTTTCACTACAGCCGATGGCTTTTCGCTAACAGTTTTTTCAGCAGGTGCAGATTCTTCAGCAACAGTTACTTCTTTAACAGTTACACGAACCTTAGCATCTTTACGGCCGAAACCGAAAATACCTTTTCTGCCTTCATCTAATACTTCAATATCTGCTTGATCAGCAGTAATATTCAATTCTTTTAAAGCTTCGGCAATAGCTTCGTCAACATTTTTTCCTGTTTTTTCAACAAAAGCCATCTTTACCACTCCTTGCTGATTATTTAGCAGCAGCTCGCTCCATCAAGAACTGCTGACCGATTTGCATAATGTTCATAATTACCCAATACAGAACCAGACCAGCCGGGAAAGTCAAGCTGATGTAACCGATAAACAAAGGCATGAAATAAAGCATGATTTTGTTTTGAGGATTGCCGGTATCGGGCATAGTCTGTTTAGACTGGATAAAGGTAGTCAAAGCAGACAGAACCGGTAAAATGTAAGTCGGATCCGGATTAGAAATGCTTTCCATCCACAGGAAGTTGGAAGGGCCGGCATAATGGAAATCACGGATACCGTAGAAAATACCGATCATAATCGGCATTTGTACAACTAAAGGCAGGCAGCCTGCCAAGGGATTTACACCTTCAGATTTATAGAGATTAGCCAATTCCATATTCAGACGTTGTTTATCGTCTTTATATTTTTCCTGGATTGCTTTCATCTTCGGTTGCAGCTCCATCATTGCTTTAGTAGATTCAATCTGCTTTTTAGAAAGCGGATAAAGAATCAGTTTCACAATAACGGTCATGATAACAATCGCCAAACCATAGTTTGCAAAGCCGACACTGTCAGTAAAATTATAGAGAACAGTAATTACTTGCTGAACGATGTTGCTGAGAAAATCCAAAATATCACTCCTTAAAAGTAAAAGTGTTGAGTATTTTTAAACTATTATTTTACAGGATCATAACCGCCGGGATGATAGGGGTGACACTTAGCTATCCTTTTTATAGCCATCCAAGTACCACGTAAAGGTCCCTTTTTCTGAATAGCTTCGATAGCATACGCTGAGCATGTAGGATAAAACCTGCAAGTCGGCGGAAATAACGGCGAAATGAAGATTTGATAAAATCTTATAAATAAAATTAATATCCTGCTCATAGCCTTATATCCTTATTCCTGCAGCAATGCTGCTCTTTTTGCCAGTCTTAAAAAAACACGTTCAAAAGTCTTATAATCAGCCTTCGTCAATTTGCGACGGGCCATCCAAACTATATGATACCCTTTTTTAAGCTCTGCCTGATGAATACGAAAAACTTCACGCATAAGACGCTTCACCCTGTTACGGATAACAGCGCAGCCTAATTTTTTGCCTACTGCCAGACCGATTTGCACATTATCATCCTCTTGAGGAAGAATGTAGAAAACGGACATCGCATCTACAACTGTGCGGCCTTTAGCATAGACTAGCTGAAAACTCTTTTTTGATTTCAGTCTGTTAATCTTTTTAAACTTATACTTTTTCTTTTGCATAAAATGCACACCTGCCCGCATGGAAAAAATAGGCCACTTGCGCGGCCTATTTTATAATGTTATGCAGACAATTTCTTTCTGCCTCTAGCACGTCTTCTTTTAAGAACTTGACGACCGCCCAAAGTTTTCATTCTTTCTCTGAAACCATGAGTTCTTTTTCTTCTGAGATTGTTAGGTTGAAAAGTACGTTTCATTCAGTATTCCCTCCTTGTCCACCGCAAAATTTTATCAAATTCTATATATCTGAATTGATAGCTGTTAATGAAACTGCCTTATGACACTTTTAATGATAAGCCAAAATGGCATACCTATAGCGTATAAGGTATTACTAAAATATTATATTGGAAAATAAAAATTTCGTCAAGTAGAAAACGCCTAATTTTCTATAGTTTGAAGATTTTTAAGCGAAAATTTGCGAAGTTATCCACAGTCTGCTAAAATATGTGTATAAATACCTGCGGGCAATAATAAAATTTAGCGTCAGCTCAGAATTTTACTGTACTTTACGGGCTGTCGTTTTTATTTTCTAATAATACTGTCGTAGAGGAAAGGATGTATTTATATGAGTGGCTATGACTTAGCTGAAATCTGGCTCAAGTGCACAGATAAATTTAAAGAATCCGTCAATGAAAAAATCTTTGACGTCTGGATTAAGCCGATAGTACCTCTTGAAGTAACAGAAGACTACTACAAGGTTGCTGTAAAAAACTCTTTTTTCAAAACCATGCTCGAAGAAAATTATGCTTCTGTTATTGAAGGTATCTTATCCGGTATTATGGGTAAAAATATCAAACTTGTTATTGAAACCATGGATACCGAGCAAGGTAAAGAAACTAAACTTGAAGACTTGACCGAAATCAAACCGGCTAAACGTGAACAGCAACAGTTATTCACGGAAAAAACAGAAGACCAAGAACCTGATGAAAGTAATCTGAATCCAAAATTCGTTTTCGAAACCTTCGTCATCGGTAACTCTAACCGCTTTGCCCATGCAGCAGCTCAAGCAGTTGCCAATAATCCGGCTCATGCTTACAATCCTCTGTTTCTGTATGGCGGTGTAGGACTTGGCAAAACTCACTTAATGCATGCCATCGGTAATCGCATTAAACAAAATAACCCTAGCATGAAAGTGCTTTATACCTCCAGTGAAAAATTCACTAATGAAATCATTAATTCTATTCAAAATAAAACTACCGAAGCCTTTCGTCAAAAATATCGTAACATCGATTGCTTAATCATCGACGATATTCAATTTCTTAAAGGTAAAGAGCAAACCCAGGTCGAGTTCTTCCATACCTTTAACGCTTTAAAAGATGCTAATAAGCAAATCATTATTTCCAGTGACCGTCCGCCACGCGAAATCGAAACTTTGGAAGACCGTCTGCGTTCCCGCTTCGACCAAGGACTAACTGCAGATATCCAACCCCCTGATTTAGAAACCAGAATGGCTATTTTAAGAAAAAAAGCAGCATCAGATCATATTGAACTCCCCAATGATGTTATCACTCTATTAGCAACTAATATTGCGACTAATATCAGAGAAATTGAAGGTGCCTATACAAAAATCGTTGCCTACACATCTTTGATGGATATGCCCATAACTGTAGAAACAGCCCAAAAAGTACTTCAAGATATGGGTAATACAGTAAAAACACGTCAAATTACATTTGAAGGCATCATTAAGGTAGTAGCTGAACATTACAATATTAAGCAAGAAGAGCTATTCAATAAAAAACGCACACAAAACATCGCCTTTCCACGTCAAGTTGCTATGTATCTCTGCCGTGAACTGGCCGACCTCTCTTATCCGCGTATCGGTGAACTCTTCGGTGGTCGTGACCATACCACTGTTATCCACGCCTATGAAAAAATCAGTAAAAATAAAGTCAGTAACATTTCCCTCCAAAACGATTTGCAGGAAATGATTGAAACCTTAAGACAATAAAAAGTTATCCACAAAAGTTGTTGATAACTCATCTCCAAACTGTGTATAACTTTTTGGAAATGTTGATAAAAATTTTGCCTGTTGATTCTGTGAATAGAATTTCCCGCTTATCAACAGATTTATCTACATAGCAAAAATCGCATAACAAGTGGGAAATATTCACTTTTCCACACTACTAACACCCCTTACTACTACGTCGACTACTTTTTATAAATTATATAGTAATAATAAAACCAAGGAGGACTGTGTACAAATGAAATTTTCCTGTAATACCAATACACTAAATAAAGCTATTCAAACCGTTCAAAGAGCAATTATTTCCAAACCAAGTACACCTATCTTTTCAGGTATTCATATCTTAACAGAAAATAATACATTAAAAGTCCAAGCTATGGATTTAAATATGGCCATTAGCTGCAATATCGAAGCTGATATAGAAGTGCAAGGTGACGTAGTTGTTTCTGCAAAACATTTTTCTGAATTAATCCGTAAATTACCTGATGAAACATTAACCATCAGCAAAAATGAAGAAACAAAAACAATTCAAGTTATTTCCGGGAAATCTGAATATCAATTATTATTGATGAATGAAGAAGATTATCCTAAATTCCCAACTTTTGACGGTAATCAATCCATTGTTATTGAAGACGAATCCATTAAAGAATTAATTAAGAAAACTATCTTCTCCTGTTCTACTGATGAAGCAAGACCGTTATTTACCGGTATTCTGGTGGAAGTAAAAGAGCATAAGATTACTTTCGTCGGCACCAATACCCACAGATTAGCAATTAAATCCATGCCATATACAGATGATAGCGATATGAATGTTATTATTCCCGCTAAAGTTTTGCAAGAAATTTCCCGCAACCTAACCGGTGAAGTGCCACAACAAGTAAAGATTTCTTTATTAAATAATCAAATTATGGTTATCATTGACAATGTGGTAATTATTTCCCGTTTAATCGAAGGCAAATTTCCTGACTATAAACGTGTAATTCCACCTAAATTCTCTTCTGTTACTAAAATTAACGTAAAAGAATTAGCCGGTGCTGTAGAACGCATTGCTTTATTCTCTACTGATGGCGATTACAGCATTATTAAAATGAGTATTGAAGCTAACGAAATAACTATTACCTCCAGTAGTCCTGATGTTGGTAAAGGCAGGGAAATAATTGCTTGCACCACCGAAGGTGAAAGTTTGAATGTGGCTTTTAATGCTAAATATGTTTTAGATATTCTGAAAAACGTAGAAGCGGAAGAAGTAACTATGTCCTTGAATACATCTTTGAGTCCGGTTTGCGTAACCTGTGACGAGGAGCAGGATTATATTTACATTCTTACTCCTGTACGTGTTGTTTTTTAAGGAGTAAATAAATCATGCAAAAAGAAATTGTTGAAATTACTACTGAAACTATTACTATGGATAAATTATTAAAATTTTCCGGTGTAGCTGAAACCGGAGGACAAGCCTTTCTCATGGTTGAAGATGGCGTTGTCAATTTAAACGGTAAAGTAGTAACCGAAAAAAGAAAGAAAGTATTACCCGGAGATGTAGTTAACATCGATAATCAGATTGAACTGACTGTTGTTCGTGAAGCAGAATGAAAGTAGAACATCTTTATGCTGTAAATTTCCGTAATTATGCAGCGTTAAATTTAAATTTTCAAGCGATGATCAATGTATTCTTTGGTCAAAATGCTCAAGGAAAGACTAATATTCTTGAAGCACTTTTTTATAGTGCTTTCGGAATGTCCCATCGCACTTCTTCTGAAGAAGATTTATTGCGTTGGGGAAATAATGCTCTGGCTACAGGTGTGGCATATAGTAATTTTAGCGGACGTCATGAAGTTAAAATCAAAAAATATCAGCAACAGAATCGCTGGAAAAAGGAAATATTTCTCGATGGTGCTAAAGTACGTCCCAAAGAGCATTACGGCTCCTTGAATGTAGTAATGTTTTCTCCTGAAGATTTACAGCTAGTAAAAGGCGAACCTGCTTTACGCAGACGTTTTTTTGATATGCAGATTTCACAAACAGACCCGCTGTATTATGATTTGCTAGTTAAATATAATCGTGTACTACAGCAACGGAATCGTTTACTAAAGGAGCTACGCGACGGTGTAGGTACTCTACCTGCCTTAATTCCTTGGAATGAAGAATTCATTCGTTTAGCAGCAGCTCTTAGTAAAAAGCGTCTGCTGGCTTTAGCAAAATTAGAACAGATTGCTAGTGATATTTATGCTTCGATTACGCAGTACAAAGAAAAGCTGACAGTACATTATGAGCTGAAAGGAAATAATGGCGAGCTCTTTTATCCAGAAACAGCTGATTTTTGCTCAGAGGAATTTTATCGCAACAAGTTGGCCGAGCGGCAAAGTGTTGATATTTTACGCGGTAATACTGGTATTGGTCCTCATCGTGATGATTTGCAGCTATTATTGAACAATATGTCTTTACGTTCTTTTGGTTCTCAAGGACAGCAACGTAGCGGGGCCTTAGCCTTGAAATTATCCCAGCTGGAATATGTACGTCAGGAAATAGGTGAATTTCCGATATTGCTTTTAGATGATGTAATGAGTGAGCTTGATAACAATCGTCGAGCTCAGCTGTTGCAATTCATTGACGGCCGGGTACAGACCTTTATTACCGTTAATGATAAAGAGCTTATTCCTGCTTTGCCAGGTACAGCTTATTTTAATATTGTCAGTGGTATTATTAACGAGGCTTAAGATGCGCTTTGATAAATTAGAAAATATCGAAGAGATAGTTAATCGTCTTTTTGATCCACGGAAAAACAATAAATATATACCGCTAAAGGTTAAATATATGTATCTGCATCATTTCTTGAATAGCAAATGGAAAGAAATCTGTGGACCTGCTTTAGCCGGTCGTTGTTCTATTTATAAAATAGAAGGACATGATATGCATATCCGTGTAGCTAACTCGATGCTAGCAAATGAATTGTATATGATGCAGGATTTATTCCTGCAGAAAATTAATGCTTTTCTTTTAGGCAGAATAATTATTAAAAAGCTTTATTTTCACACCGGATTTGTATTGAAGCGTCAGGAAGAAAAACAACAGCTTGAAGAATATCAAGCTCAGCCAGCACCGGAATATACCAAATGTCCAAAGTGTGGTTGTAGAATGGAAAAGGGCCTAAAAATGTGCAGCGTCTGTGAACGTGAGGAAAAAGAAAAGCTACGTTCAGAACTGGCGGAGCTGCTGCGTATTCAGCCTTGGCTTAAGTATGAAGATTGTAATGCCTACTACAAATGTGATAAAATATTATTTACGGCTGTTAAGGATTCTTTAAAAAGTCGTTACTTTGAAAAGGTCCGTCTTGGTTATGCAACAAAAAAGGAAGCACTAATAGCAGTGCTCTTTTTAACCGAGAAGCATCCCGATGATTTAACTTTAGATATGTGTAATAATGCGATTGAATATTTACGGAGGAATCAGGATGTATCTGCATCTGGGCGGCGATTTTATGGTAAAAAATAGTGATATTATTGCTATTTTTAATTTAAATCATCCGCAATCAATGATTTACGATGAATTTGTCAAAAAGTATCAGCAGAATTATACGCTGATAGATGCTTCTGGCGGTGAAGGCTATGCAAGCTTGGTTTTGACAGAGGATACAATGTATCTTTCGGCGATTTCTTCGCTTACTTTAAAGAAACGTGTTGTTTATTTTTAAGCAGCACTGTCCATCTTTATAAAAATTTCTTAACGGAGGTAATTATGACCCAGGATATTGATATTGAAGAAGCAACTGCTGTCAAAGGTAGTTATAATGCAGATCAAATTCACGTTTTAGAGGGCCTGGAAGCAGTACGTAAAAGACCTGCCATGTATATCGGCAGTACTTCTGCACGTGGTTTACACCATCTGGTATACGAAGTTGTCGATAATAGTATCGACGAAGCCTTGGCTGGCTATTGTAGCGAAATCAAGGTCATTATTCATGCGGATAACAGCATTACGGTTATTGATAATGGTCGTGGTATCCCCGTGGATATGATGAAAAAAGAAAACAAACCTGCAGTTGAAGTTATTATGACTGTGCTCCATGCCGGTGGTAAATTCGGTGATGGTGGTTACAAGGTTTCCGGTGGTTTGCACGGCGTTGGTGTTACCTGCGTTAACGCATTAAGTGAATTTATGGACGTTGAAGTTCGTCGTGGTGGCAAATGCTATGGTATTGAATTTGAAAAAGGTAAAACCACTAGAAAACTGTACGAAAAAGGTATTGCAGAAACTACTGGTACTACTGTACATTTTAAGCCTGATAGTACTATTTTCACTGAGACTGAATACAGCTACGAGACTCTGCGTTTGAGAATCCGCGAGCTGGCTTTCCTGAACAAGGGCATTACTGTAACTTTGACAGATGAACGTCCTGAAGGTCGTAGCGAAACCTTCCATTTTGCCGGCGGTATTATCGAATTCGTTAACTTTGTAGACCAAAACAAGGATAAAATTAATCCGAAACCGATTTATTTGGAAGGTGAAAAAAATAATATTATCGTAGAGGTTGCTATGCAATACTGCGATACTTATAGTGAAAATATTTACACCTATGTAAATAACATTAATACCGAAGAAGGCGGCACCCATTTAAGCGGTTTCCGTAAGGCTTTAACCAGAACTGTTAATGCTTATGCACGTAAAAATAATCTGCTGAAAGACAACGAAGATGCTTTAAGCGGTGATGATGTACGTGAAGGCTTGACTGCTGTATTGAGCTTGAAGGTTCCTAACCCTCAATTTGAAAGTCAGACTAAGATTAAATTAGGTAACAGTGAGGTTATGCCAATTGTCGATAATTTAGTCGGCGATACTTTAAATGAGTTCATGGAAGAGAATCCTTCTGTAGCTAAAAAAATTGTGGAAAAGGCTATCATTGCTGCTCGTGCGCGTGTAGCTGCCCGTAAAGCACGTGAGCTGACCCGTCGTAAAAATGCTATGGATCTTGGTGGTCTGCCAGGTAAGCTAGCTGATTGTAAGAGCCGTAATGTTGAAGATACAGAAATTTATCTGGTCGAAGGTGATTCTGCAGGTGGTAGTGCTAAGCAGGGACGTAATTCTGATTTCCAAGCAATTTTGCCATTGCGCGGTAAAATTCTCAATGTAGAGAAAGCTCGTCTTGATCGTATTTTAAGCAGCGAAGAAATCCGTAATATGATTACTGCTTTTGGCTGTGGTATCGGTGATGATTTTAACCTGGATAAAGCACGTTATGGCAAAATCATTATTATGACAGATGCCGATGTCGATGGTGCACATATCCGTACTCTGCTGTTGACATTCTTCTACCGCTATATGCAGCCTTTGATTAAAGAAGGTCATGTATATATTGCTCAACCGCCTCTGTACTTAATCCGCAAAAATACTAAACAGCATTATTATGCGTATAGTGATGAAGAATTACAGACTATTCTTGATGAAATCGGCCGCGACAGCAATCCTTATGTACAACGTTATAAAGGCTTAGGTGAAATGAACCCAGGTCAATTGTGGGAAACTACTATGGATCCTGCGGCTCGTACTATTTTACAAGTACGCTTAGAAGATGCTGCTGAAGCTGACAGTATTTTCTCCATTCTTATGGGCGACAAGGTTGAACCGCGTCGTCAATTTATCGAAGCTAATGCGAAAAAGGTTCGCAATCTTGATCTGTAAAACTCTTAACTAAAAGTAAATTAGTGAGGTAGATAGATTATGGCTAAAATTAGAAAAGGTCTTTCTGACGAAGAAATGTTAAAAGGCTTTAGTGAAGACTTAACGTTTGAAAATGGTATGTATGCCGATGAAAAAGTAACTAAAAGCAGAATTAAAAGTGCTAAGCAGCAGGCAAAAAAAGAATTGCTGCTGCCCGAGGATGCTCAAGAGCGTCTGAATCGCTTTTTACTGGAAATCAGTATGGAATGGCTGCAAAATAAAAATGGTAATTGCACTTGGAAAGTTCTGAAGGAAAATGGACAAATAGTCATTAAACCAGCAGCTGTAACCAAGAAATAATGACTGCTAGAGAAATTTTTGTGCCTGGAGTGCAATTTATGTTTCACGTGAAACATAGTTTTGCTCCTATTGTTGCTCTTGCAGCCGGTGGCCGAGAGCCTGATGCTGTTTGGCTGCAAACGGCTTTTTCTTCCCTTCCTGTTTATTGTGCTGATCGCGGTGCTGCTTATTGTTTAGCAGCAGGAATACCTGTACATTATCTTTTAGGTGACTGCGATAGTACTAAGTGTGATGTTTATTCTGCTGTTGCCGCTCAAGGAGCAACGGTAGAAATTTTTCCTCAGGCTAAAGATGATACTGATTTACAATTATTGCTTACAAAAATGCCGAAGGCAGATCTTCTCGTCAGCGGTATTTGGGGTGGACGCTTCGATCATCTTTTCAGCAGCATATATTCTCTGTTGCAATATAAATTACAGCATCATTGCCAGGTTATTTTAGCTGATGAGCAGGAATGCATGGTGCTCTTAGATGCATATGAAGAAGTAGAAGCTGTATTTGCTCATCCGGAGCAGATAGAAGCTTTATCGGTATTGCCTTTGGCTGATACTAACCGTGTCAGCATTGCCAATGTCGTTTGGCCTTTAAATAATGCTTTATTAAAGCAGTTGCATGCCTATGCTATTAGTAATGTACTTTTGGCTGGGAATAATAAATGTACCTGCTCCTGTCAGGAAGGTAAAGTTGCTTTTTATATCAAATGGCGTACAGAAAAAAATGAATATTGAGGTTGTTTATGGACTTTTTGATTGGGAATCTTGACCTGCTGACAACAGTTTTTCTCTTAGTAGCCGGTTTTATTTCAGCGTTTATTGATTCCACTGTCGGTGGTGGCGGCTTAATTTCTACACCTGCTTTATTAGGAATAGGCTTGCCTGTTCCCTTTGCCCTGGGTACTAATAAGGTAGCTGCTTCTGTAGGTGCGATGACTAGTGTGATTTCTTTTTGGCGTGCAGGAAAAATAAAAAAAGCAGCATTATATTTAATGCCGCTTTCCTTTATTGGCTCTGCTTTAGGTGCCTACGTTGTTTATCTATTGCCGGAAGCTTTGATGAAAAACATCATCGTTGTTTTACTTGTAGCAGTAGCCGTCTATACTTATATACGCAAAGATTGGGGTGATAATCCTACCGTAGATAAATTGGGCCTACAAGCATTAATCGGTGCTTTTATTATGGCCTTTGCTTTAGGCTTCTATGATGGATTTTTTGGACCTGGTACAGGCTCCTTCTTGATTTTTGCATTTTTATATTTAGGTTATGATTTCGTAACCGCGGCAGGTAATGCTAAGGCTTTAAATTTTGCCAGCGGCATCGGAGCATTAGTTTCCTTTGCTATGAGCGGCACCATTGTCTGGAGCTATGGTATTATCATGGCAGTAGGCATGATTGCCGGTGCTATCTGCGGTTCACGTTTGGCAATAAAAAAAGGTGCTGCGTATGTACGCCCCCTTTACTTAATTGTTACTACTTTACTCATAGGCAAACAAGTTTATGAGATTTTAGTAAAATAAATTATTTTATAAATTCTTTTGATTGTATTTTAGATAAGGACAGGTGATAAAGTGGATTTAGAAACTACCAGTGGTAAAGTTTTACCGGTATATATCGAAGAAGAAATGCAAAAATCTTATATCGATTATGCTATGAGCGTTATTATCCAACGTGCTTTACCTGATGTACGCGATGGTCTGAAACCGGTACACCGCCGCATTCTCTATGCGATGCAGGAAGCAGGTATGACGCCTACTAAACCCTATAAAAAATCCGCTCGTATCGTCGGTGAAGTTTTAGGTAAATACCATCCCCATGGTGATAGCTCTGTTTATGATGCCATTGTACGTTTGGCACAGGACTTCTCTACTCGCTATCTGATGGTTGATGGTCATGGTAACTTTGGTAGTATTGACGGTGATAGTGCCGCTGCAATGCGTTATACCGAAGTACGTATGGCTAAAATTGCCGAAGCTATGCTCGAGGATATCGAAAAAGATACTGTTGATTTCGTACCGAACTATGATGAATCCTTAAAAGAACCAAGTGTACTTCCTGCTAAAGTACCTGCTCTTTTAATCAATGGTAGTGCCGGTATTGCTGTAGGCATGGCTACTAATATTCCGCCGCACAATCTGTGTGAAGTTGTCAATGGTCTGGTAATGATGATTGACAATCCTGATGTGGAAATTTCTCAGCTTATGACTGCTATTAAAGGTCCTGATTTCCCGACAGGTGCTTGTATTTTAGGCCGTGAAGGTATTACCAGTGCTTATAATACTGGTCGTGGCGTAATTAAGATTCGTGCTAAAGCAGAAATCGAACCTGCTAATAAGGGTAAACATAATATTATCGTCACTGAAATCCCCTACCAGGTAAATAAGGCAAATCTGATTAAAGATATTGCTCGTTTAGCTAAAGAGGGTTCAATTGAAGGTATTACACATATTGATGACTATTCTAACCTGAAGCATGGTATTCGTATCGTAATCGAATTGAAAAGCGATGCTGTGCCTGATGTTGTTTTAAATCAGTTATATAAACATACTGCTTTGCAAAGCTCCTTCGGTATTATTATGCTGGCTTTGGTTAATGGCGAACCGCGTATTCTGAATTTAAAACAAATTTTATCTTATTATCTGGATCACCAAAAAGATATTGTTACCAGACGCACTCGTTACGAATTAGGTAAAGCTAAAGACAGAGCACATATCTTGGAAGGCTTAAAAATTGCTTTAGACAATCTTGATGCTGTTATCAGCACCATCCGCAGTAGTGCCAATGCTGATATTGCCCGTACAGGCTTAATGGAAAAATTCAACTTGAGTCAACGTCAGGCACAGGCTATCTTAGATATGCGTTTGCAGCGTTTGACAGGTTTAGAGCGTCAAAAAATTGATGATGAATATGTTGATGTTCTGGAAACTATTGATTGGTTAGAAAGTGTTTTGGCTGATGAAAGCAAGGTTATGAACATTATCAAAGAAGACCTGTTGGAAATGAAAAAGAAATTTGGCGATGATCGTCGTACTGCTATTTCCTTAGATACTTCCGAAATGGACGTTGAGGATTTAATTGCTGAAGAAGATATTGTTGTTACTATCAGTCACCAAGGCTATATTAAACGTCAGACTTTAGATAATTTCCGTAACCAAAAACGTGGTGGCGTAGGTAAGAATGGTGGTAGCGGCAAAAAAATTGATGATTGTGCAGAGCATTTATTCCTCTCCACTACTCATCATAATATCCTCTTCTTTACCAATAAAGGCCGCGTATATCGTCAAAAAGGCTATGAAATTCCTGAAGCTAGCCGTACTGCTAAAGGTACAGCGATTATTAACCTGCTGCCTCTGGAACAAGGTGAAAAAATTACCGCTGTTATTCCTGTTAAAGAATTCTTGGAAGAGCAATATATGTTTATGGCTACCAACAAAGGTACTGTTAAGAAAACTAAGCTCAAGGATTTGGAAAGCGCGCGTAAAGCCGGTTTAGTAGCGATTAATTTAGACGACAAGGAAGATTTAATCGGTGTTGAACTAACTGATGGTAACAGCGAAATTATCCTGGCTACAAGAAATGGTATTGCTATCCGTTTTGATGAGCAAGATGTTCGTGCTATGGGTCGAACAGCCCATGGCGTAAAAGGCATTTCCTTGAACTATGGAGATGAGGTTGTAGCTATGGACAGCGTACCTAATGAAGAATATGAAGTACTTACTGCTACTGAATTAGGTATGGGTAAACGTACTGCGGTTAATGAATATCGTAAGCAGACTCGTGGCGGTAAAGGTATTATTAATATCAAGATTACTGAAAAAACAGGTACTGTAGTCGGTATGCGTGTTATTAATCCTGCACAGGAAATCATGATGATTACTGCAGCTGGTTTGATTATCCGCATCGATGTTGATGATATTTCTCAATTCGGCAGAAATGCTCAAGGTGTAAAACTTATGAGCCTTGCCGATGAGGACCGTGTTGTTTCTTTGGCTGCTATTCATCACGATGAAGAAGAATAATAACGTTATTTATTAAACAAAATAAAATCCCAAGTTTACATCACATTAGTGAAGTGAACTTGGGATTTCTTCTTGTATAAATTAAATTTAGATACCAATGCCTATCCATGGACCATGGGGTCCCCCACCGATACCTATACCGATGCCGATGGGAAAACTATTATGACTACGGCTTGCTTTTTCTCGAGCAATTTTCATAAACCAAAAACGATAAATTTTTTGCCCGTTATTTAGTTTCTTCGGCAAATCCTTATCGGTAATAATTTTATAGCCGTTAAAATTGGTATTGTCATTTTCGTAATCTAATAACATTTTACTCATTTGTGCTTCAACCGCTTTATTAGCTGTATATAGGCGCAGCATTTCTGCATTAGGCATTTTTAAAATCAGCTGCTTGCGTAATGAACGATTGGTTGCTAGTCCTTGGTAAACCTCTACTCTATCCTCGCCGATTTTTACATAAAGCTTATCCGGAGAGTCGTTGGCGGCATCTTCTGCCAAGGCAGTATCCATTTCTGCAATAGTGATGATAGCTTGAGGTGCAAAATCATCTTCAGCTATTTTTTCTTTGGCCAAAGATATGCTTGAAACTAAACAAAGCAGTATGAGTACTAAAAAAAATAATATTTTACGCATCTAATCACCTCTTTAATTTTGTATTTACTTAAATTTTACGTATATGTTATTATATATATCATTATAGCATATTTAACGAAAGTAACTTTTTAATAAATTTTGAAATAAGGAGCAAAGATATGGAAGTAAAAAAGTTAAAATATTTACTGCTGTGCAATATTTTAGGCATTCTTCTTTTCGGCAGTTGGTATCTGACAGAATTTCATGGCTTTTGGTTTGAAATAGATAAGACTATTTTTTATTTTTTTAATCATTGGTTAGTAGAAAGCAAAATTTTTATGTATATAACAGCTTTTACTAATCTGCGTGGTTTTGATATAGTTGCTTTTGTAGCAATGCTAGGTATTTATTACAGCTATTATAAAAAAACTAATGTGGAAGGCAAACGTTGGTTGTTTTGTGTAGGCCTGATGATGCTGATTAGTGCTATTATTTTGAAACAGTTTGATAATATGCTACCTATTGACCGTGTCAGTGCTTCTTTATACTTTAATGATACTTATCATGATGTTAATTTTGTTTGTGATTTGAGTGGCTGGCCTGCTAAAGATCGTTCAGGTGCTAGCTTTCCAGGCGATCATGGTATGATGCTGTTGATTTTCTCAGTATTTATGTGGCGTTATATCGGTAGAGATGCTTTCTTTAAAGGTTTGCTGGTAACGATGATTTTTTCTTTACCGCGTATTATGAGCGGTGCTCATTGGTTTACTGATGTGTATGTCGGTGCGGTAGCATTTGTTTTGGTAATTTTAAGTTGGATTATTTTAACCCCTTTTGCTGATACCTGTATTTATTGGTTAGAAAAACATATTCCTCTACGTTATTTCTTATTGAAACGGTGACAAAATTGTCCCAATGGGTCAAAAATCGTTGCTTTTCAGAAAATTTATCAAAAGAACTGCATTCAAGCAGTTCTTTTTTTGTTCATTTTGTGATAAAATTGAAATGTATGTTTAAGAAATTTCAGCAAGGAAGTGACAGAATGGAATTTGTAAAATCCGCTGATGTAGTCGTTATTGGTGGCGGCATTGTGGGTACTGCTATTTTGCGCGAACTGTCTAAGTATGACTTAAAATGTGTTCTGCTCGAGAAAGAGCCGGATATCGCATTAGGTACTACTAAAGCAAACAGTGCTATTTTGCACGCTGGTTTTGATGCTCCTACCGGTAGCCTCAAAGCTATTACTAATGTTCGTGGTAATAAATTATACCATGATTTAGAAAAAGAATTAGACCTGGATATTAAATGGACAGGTTCTATGGTTGCTGCAACTACTGATGAAGAAATGCAAACTTTGCAAGAGTTGCTGCAACGTGGCCATGCTAATGGTGTAGAAGGTCTGCAGATTTTAACTCATGAAGAAGTTATTGAACAAGAACCTAATCTGACTAATGTTAAAGGTGCTCTGTGGGCTCCTAGTGCGGGTGTTTGCTGGCCGTTCGGTGCTGCTATTGCTTTTGCAGAATGTGCAGTACAAAATGGTGCAGAAGTTATCCGTGACTGCAAGGTATTAGGATTTGTTAAAGAAAATGACCGTATTACAGGCGTTGAAACATCTAAAGGTGTTATCGCTGCTAAATATGTTGTGAATGCTGCAGGTGTTTATGCTGATGAAATCGCCAAAATGGCCGGTGATGACAGCTTCACTATTACTCCGCGTAAAGGCGAATACATCCTGTTTGATAAGACTGCTTGCAGCAGCTTAGTTTATGGTGTAGTATTCCCCTGCCCGACTAAAAAATCTAAAGGTATTTTGGTTTGCACTACTACTCATGGCAATACCTTCATTGGTCCTAATGCTAATGAACAAGAATCTAAGGAAGATCATGCAGTTACTACCCAAGGTATGAACGAAATCATGGCTTCTGCACGTAAATTGATTCCGAATCTGCCGATGGGTGCAGCTATTACTGAATTTGCAGGCCTGCGTGCTGTTTCCAGTACCGGTGATTTCATTATCGGCGCTTCTGAAAAGGTTGACGGTCTGTATAATGCTGCAGGTATGCAATCTCCTGGCCTGACTGCTGCTCCTGCTGTGGCAGAAATGCTGGCTGAAGCAATTGTTAAAGTTAGCGGTGCAGCTAAAAAAGCTGATTTCAAAGCAGAATTGCCGAAGAAAAAAGCTTTCACCCGCATGACCTCTGTTGAAAAAGCAGAAAAAATTGCTGCAAACAATCTGTATGGTCGTGTAATCTGCCGTTGCGAAACTATTACTGAAGGTGAAATTGTTGAAGCAATTCATTCTTTAGTTGGTGCACGTACCGTTGACGGTGTAAAACGTCGTACCCGTGCTGGTATGGGTCGTTGCCAAGGCGGTTTCTGTGGTCCTCGTGTAACCCAGATTTTGGCTCGTGAACTGAATATTTCTATTCCTGAAGTATTGAAAGAACGTGCTGATTCCAATATGTTCTATGAAAAATATCCGGTAGACGGCGGGGAGGAATAATAATGAACCAGTTATATGATGTAATTATTGTCGGCGGCGGCCCTGCTGGTCTTTCTGCTGCTTACAGTGCTTGGCAAAACGGTGCTAAAAAAATTGTCGTTATTGAACGTGACCGCGAATTAGGCGGTATTCTGCAACAATGCATTCATAACGGTTTCGGTCTGCATCACTTTAAAGAAGAGCTGACCGGCCCTGGTTATGCTCATCGTTGCATTGAATTAGTACAAGACAAACCTGAAATTGAAACTTTGGTTGATACCATGGTTTTGGATGTACAAAGCAATAAAACTGTTATTGCAGTAAATCCTGAAAAAGGTTTGATGAAATTAGAAGGTAAAACTGTTATTCTGACCATGGGCTGCCGTGAACGTACCCGTGGTGCTATCCGTATTCCGGGCGAACGTCCTGCAGGTGTATTTACTGCAGGTGCTGCTCAACGTATGGTAAACATGGAAGGTTATCTGCCTGGTCATAAAATCGTTATTTTGGGCAGCGGTGATATAGGCTTGATCATGGCTCGTCGTATGAGCTTGGAAGGCTGCAAAGTTCAAGCTTGCTTGGAAATCTGCCCCTTCTCTAATGGTCTGACCCGTAATATTGTACAATGCTTAAATGACTACGATATTCCTCTGTATCTCTCCCACACCATCGTTGCTATTCATGGTCAAGAACGCGTAACCGGTATTACCGTTGCTAAAGTTGATGACCATATGACTCCGATTCCGGGTACTGAATTTGATATTGAATGCGATACTGTATTACTGTCCGTAGGTCTGATTCCTGAAAACGAATTGTCCCGCGGTTTGAATCTGGATATGAATCCGCTAACTAACGGCCCTGTTGTTGACCAACATCGCGAAACTAGCTTAGATGGTTTCTTTGCTGCAGGTAATGTTGTTCATGTACATGATTTGGTAGATTTTGTATCCGAAGAAGCTGAAATTGCAGGTAAATATGCTGCTTTGAAGGCACAAGAGAAAGTTGCTGTTGATAGCCGTGCTGTAAAAGTATCTGCTATTGATGGTGTACGTACTTGTGTTCCGCAAAAAATCAGCTTGCCGGCAGAAATTCCTGCTGATGAAAAAATTAAATTATTTATGCGTGTAGCTGCTCCGCACCGCAAAGTAAAATTGGTTGTTAAGAGCGGCGAAAACGTACTGCTCTCCAGACCTTTGCCGGTTGCTAAACCTAGTGAAATGATTGCAGTAGAAATTCCTGCTGCTAAATTCGACCTGATCGGTGACGAAGTTACCGTTGGTCTGGTACTGTAAGGAGGGTATAAAATGGCTGTTGAAACACGCGTTATGAACTGCATTATGTGCCCTATGGGCTGCGAAATGACCGTTACTATTGAAGACGGTGCTGTTACCAATGTAACCGGTAATACCTGCCCCCGTGGCGCAAAATATGCTCACGACGAAGTTACTGCACCGAAACGTATGCTGACTACTACTGTAGCTGTTGAAGGTGGTCTGTTACCTTTGCTGCCGGTAGTTTCTGCTGACGTACTGCCTAAAGAACGTATTTTAGACTGTGCACGCTATCTCCGTGGTGTAAAAGTGCAAGCTCCGGTTAAAACCGGTGATGTAGTTGTTAAAGATATTTTAGGTCTGGGCGTTGATATTATCGCCAGCCGTGATATGTAATAGCATCTATTAATACAAAACACTACAAGCCCCTTCTGAAACTATCAGAGGGGGCTTTTTTTGCGGTCTTAGAATAAAAAAGAGCTGTAGTCCAGATTTTTATCTGTTCTACAGCTCTTTTAGTTGTTTCTAATTAAATATTAGGTATTTTTAGCAACTACGGCACCAACTACAGCACCTACAATAAAGCCGGTAATAGCATTACCATTATCATCTTTATCGTGGTCACGCCAATCGCGATCATGATCATGTCTATGGTTATGATAACGATGGTGACGTTTGCACCAATATCTGCCACGTCCGTAAGATTGATAATCATCGGAGAAGCTAGAGATAGTGGAAATGTTGTGGCCGATAGCATTATTATTTTCGGGGAACAGTGTGGAAGCTGCAGCAATACCGGATACAGGCATGGATAAGAATAAGCCCGCCATCAATGCAGCAGTTGTTTTTTTAGCTAAATTGAATAACTTTTTCATTAAATACACCCTCTTTCTTATATTAGCAGAAGCATCTCTTTTTGATTAACTATATTATACTTGATATTTATGTCGAAAGTATGACACTTTAAAAAAATCTGACTGATAAGTCAGCGTTTTTTTTGTGTGGATTTAATAACGCACATTAATGATTAACCTTTTCTTCAATATATAGATAATAATAAATTAAAATAGTTTTTCTAAAAAAATCCTATTGAACTCTTTTTTATCATAAAAAATATAAAATTTTTATTGTTTTTTTCTAAAAATACTAGAAAAATAGCTCTATTTTTAACGTTTTTAGAAGTTTTTTTGAGAAATTTTCAAGAA